>OLQF01000040.1_pt1 | contig 107445 bp, 85 predicted proteins | sample 1643171 | NCBI WGS metagenome assembly OLQF01 (sample SAMEA3136702, study PRJEB25190) | human gut metagenome | reverse complement strand
ACTTAAAATCCCTCGGTAGCGATACCGTGCCGGTTCAAGTCCGGCTACCCGCATTGTTTTATGATGGGACTCTCTTCTTAGTTAGCGGCTAGAGGGAGTTCCTTTTCATTTTCTCCGGGCAGAATTCCTATAATTGCATTTGCGCTGGATACCTTACTCCTATAGTCCAGATGAGTATAAATGTTCAGCGTTGTGGAGATGTCACTGTGTCCCAGCAGTTTCCAAAGCTTGGACAAAATGGCCTCGAATGGTCCTACAAGGGGCAGCGTTCGAAGGCTTTTTTTAGATTTAGGCCTGTCTTTGTAAATCATTTTGTATTTGCCGTCTACCATGGCCTGGGTTACAGTATGTCTGATTGTAATCGTCTTCTGCACAAAATCGATTGCTTCCCACTTCAGCCTTACGATTTCACTTCAACGGAGTCCATAATAGCTGCCAATAAGAGCGGGAGCCAGTAAAGTAAAAAGTCACAGAAAAATATTTCATCCTTCGTACCGGATATAGTTGCTTCTTTATACAGGACCGATATTTAAAACTTTTCTACATTGTCTGGTCTGCTGACAGGCAGCAGCTTGTCCTCAGTTTTTTCTTGTTATCGGCTTTTTCGTAATCATCAGAAGGAACGAATTCCTGCCTGGTTATCTGAAACATTTCCTCGGTTTTACGTTTATTGCCTTTTAGAGGAAGATGCTCTGATTTTTTTTGTGGATTTTTGTTGTCTTTTATATATTCATTGCGTATAAAAGATTAGAAAAAAGAAAAGAAGTTGATTGTATGCAGAATATTATTGTGCCAATCAACCATGACACGGTTTTAGATAAGCCGGAGACAGAAAACAATATTTTCAGTAATATAGTTAGGGTTGTTTATATTCCATGTGTTTTTGCAAAATACAGATATTATATGATACTACAAACTATGATAAAGGCCTACATTGACCCTAAATCAAGCTTCTGCAATGACTTAAGAAAACTAAGCAAGCTGTTTTGTTGCTGGGGTGACAAAAGGTCAAAATATTGAAGCAATTCATGCTGCTTTTCTGTAATAGGATAGGACTCATTCGTTTCTGCAAAGAACTGGGCGAGAGTTATCCCAAAAGCATCACATATTTTCTGGAGATTTGGAATACTGGGTATCGAATCTTTTGTTGACCAGGAGGATATGGTAGACTGTCTGATATTTGCTATTTTGGAGAGTTCGTACTCACTCCAGCCACGTTCAGTGCGTAGATTAACAATTTTATCATTGATATAGGACATGACTGGTTACCTCCTGCTTGTGTTTATTGTTATTTTACTTCATTCTTTCGTTGTATTTTAGACTTACATATCGTATAATTTTAACGATGTATAGTAGTACTTAGTATAGCAGGAGGAGAGAGGATGCAATTTCGTAAAATATCTGAAAGTATGACGGATCATGAGGCTGAGGCTTTGCTGCATATTTTACTTCCAGGAAGCAAAATGAAAGAAATAAATCGGCTGGAAGAATCTAATTGTGTTGATATAATCTTTGAATTTCAGGAAAGAGAGTGGATACTTACATTTTGCCCGGATGAAATCGATAATATTTCAGAAGAATTAAATTTAGAGAATAAAGGTATTTATCAGGTTTATATGCTGGCTAATGGATATAGCGAATATTTGAAGGAAGATGCACAGATTCAGGCAGAATTATGGAAGGATTGGATAGATAAAGCGCAGAAAAATATAAATGTGCTATATTTCAATAAAAATGTTAAATCAGCGGAAATTTTAACAGATCTGGAGAATCTGGTAGTAAATTATCGGAATTTACAAGGACTTATAGAAACCTTTGGTGCCGGAGCCAAGACAACAATAGGGGATTGCGATATATCTCAGGGAATTTATGCAATTGCAGAGAGTTTGGCAGAGCAAAATGGCTATTTGGAACAGCTGTTAAACAAGCTTATTAGTTAAATGGTTTTTATGATATTGGGGAGTATTGAGTGGGTAGTTTTAATTTTACTTACTGATAATAAGAAATGTGATTAATTTATTTTGAAAAGAAGATTACGGAGTAGATGTTTTCTCTGGTAGTCTTCTTTTTTTATTGTATTAAGCTTTTGTTTTTAATGGATGGTGAGATTGGAATTAAAATTAATTTTTAGGTGTAATTAAGTATAAAATATTGTAATTCCTTATATGGTATAAAGGATAATAAAATGTAATAAAAAGTGGATTAAGACTAAAAGAAGTTAAAATAAATCTTTCATCCTATCTTCAGCGTTCCTGATATATGCTCTTATAATGCATTATCAGAGTTATTAATTTCTAATAGTGTAGTTGCCGTTGTTAATAGAATGCATAATTGATTCTTGTTACATTTGGAAATAATCCGGATGAGTTCTCTGTAATCTGGATCAAATTTATCTTCATCAGATAATATGCATTCGTCGGCGGAAATATTAAGAGTTCGACAAATGTGATAGAAATTTTCCAGACTTGGAGAAAATCGTCCGCGTTCTATATCCTTCTGAAAAGATAAAGAGAATCCCAGTAACTGTGCGCATTTAGCTTGCGTAAGGTGTTTTTTATTACGCGCTTTCTTAATTGCAGAACCTAAAATTTTGGCGTCATGCAGGCATAGGGGCATATTTTCATCTCCTTTAATTAGTACGGAACCATACAGCTTAACTGCAGTAATGATACGAAACCTTTAAAAAATATGACAATTCACAATCTATAGATAGAACAAATTAATATCTGACAAAATAGTTCCTTTAACAAATAGCTCTTCTTAATGGATTATTCGGATGGTATATGTCTGTTTTAAAGGTGAAGCTAAAAAAATAAAAAAGACCAATGCTATTTTTCCCCCTTTTTAAGTAATTGTGGTAGTGCTATACACTACTCATTGTTAAGGAATAGATTAAATAAGCGAAATGTTTATCTGGAATATAAAGAGATAAATATTCGCTTTTTTATTTTTCTACGTGGTGTACTTATAAAAGTTTTCTGTCGGGGCCCACCTTTTTCCCTTGTCGCAAAAGAACAAAGAAAAAAGGAGGCACATATGATATGAGAGAACAAAAAGCACAGTCACTGCAGAACCGCTTTTCAGCATATGTGGTAACTGCTGTTTCTAACCGCAGAGCCAGGTATCTGGAAAATAAAAATCGCGCAAAAGAGCGGGAATATGCTGTTTTAGAAATGCTTGATCGAACATATACGGATTTTTCAGAAGAATATAATAAATATGTAATGGATCAAATATTACACGAAGCCGGAGAAATTAGCAAGCTGGAGCGGATAATAAGTCTTACTCAAGGGCAAAAGATGATTTATGCAATTGCTTGTTTGAAGGAACGGGAAAAGGCATTAATATTTGGCCGTGTCTTTGAAGAACTGGAGTTTGAAGAGTTGGGAAAAAGACATGGTATCTCAGGAAAACAGGCGGAGATGGCTTATTATTATGTGATACGTAAAATCAGGAAGAGAATGGAGGGGACAAAGGATGGAATTTGAGAATCTGTTAAAGGAGGCCCAGCAAGGGAATTTGATGGCGCAGGAGGAGATTATACGAATGTATAAGCCACTGCTTGTTAAAAATTCTATGGAGCGGAATGTGTTTGATGAGGATTTGTTTCAGGAGCTTTCTATTACTTTGCTGAACTGTATTATGAAATTCAGAATATGATTACTGAATAGAAAATGACTAATACAGTAGCAGAAAGGAAAGGCAGTACAATAAGTTAAATACAGCTTTACAATATTGAAATTGTAAAATGAGAGACCGGAAAACCTAAAAATGTAGGCTTTCCGATCTGCCTTCATGTTTTCTATTTATAATAAGACGACAAAAGAGGGTTTAAAATGCTATTATTGATGAATGTATTTGAGAATCCAATCGATATCATCAAAGTATGGAATTGCTGTCAGGAAGTTCCAGCATGATGACAGCAGTTAACGTACCGTCTGTCTCATTTCGGTAATTAAGGCTGCTTTTTCCACGGAAGCGAAGCCCGATTCGTTCATTGACATTGCGTATCCCGAAGCCATTTGACACACGTAAATCTGTTTCTTCATAATTAATATGACGATTTAGTTTGTCTGCTTCGCAGCCCAAACCATTATCATGAACTTCAATTATAGCGGATTCTTTTGTATAGTAGGCATATATCCGGATACATAAGCTTTCTCCCGGGAACGGCTGAGCATGGCGGACGGAGTTCTCAACCAAAGGCTGTAGCGTGAACTTGGGAATAAGAATATCCTTTTCACCAAGCTGTGTTTCCAAAAGAAAATTTTTATTGTACCGTAGTTTATACACAGATAAGAACTCCTGAATATTTTCAATTTCCTTGGAAATGGGAACCATACTGTCAGCATTGGTAATGCTATAGCGCATCATCTCTACAATAGAGGAAACAATGTTGGCAATATCGTCACAGTGTCTGGTCAAAGCCATCCAATTTACCATATCCAAAGCATTGTATATAAAGTGTGGATTAATCTGGGCCTGCAGGGCACGAAGCTGGGAACCCTTTTCACGTTCGTTTTGGATAAGAATATTGTCAATAAGTTTGCTGAAGCTGTTTTCCAGAATGAGTAGCTCTTTATCGTCAGATACATGGAGCTTTTTCCTGTCAAAGTCTTTGATATCACGGATATTTTCTACGGCGGTGGAGAATTGAATAATCGGTCGGCTTAGACGGCTGACAATAGAGCATATAACTAAAAGGAAAAATAGGCTGACAGCAGCAAAAATCAAACTGTAGGTAGAAAGTATAGGATGAATGGCATCCTGAATATCGTTGTCAGGGGTAAGGAACAGAAACTGAATTCCGTAATCTGCCTTGCAATAATTTACCCGGTAATCATCCTGCCTTTCCTGCAAGGTAAACTCCTTGATTTTCCCTTTCTCCGAGGCTACCCAGGCTTTGTCATATATATCATATTCAATAGGAGAATTACTGCAATAAAGAATTTTGCCATCATCATTCAGCATGGCGTATCCACTGTTTTTGGTGACAGGAACGCTGGATAATATCTTTTCCAGTTGTTTATCAGCTACACTTACGACAATTACTCCGGTACCGTTTTCGTTATGCGGACCGATATAATAGTTGTTCGTGATTTTTCTGGCTATGCAAATTTCATTCGTTGACTTGTTTAGAAAAACAAAAATCCCATTCTTTATCGTTTGTTGATACCATTCATCATCTTTTATTTCCGAATTGGAAAGTACGAAATTGGATGCAATATAAGGGCTGCTTTCCAGTGTATAGCCCTCTAAGGATTGGGCAATAGGAATTAAATCAGACAGAAACAGTGTGGTTTTATAATAAGAGCTGTCAATAATCTGATGAGCAGCGTAACGGGAAAAACGGGTTTGTATGGCTTGCCTTGTGCGAAGTATATCCATGGGGTCTTTACTGTCCAGGCTGAGGTATTCCCCAAATGTTTCATCGCTGACGATCTGAACTGCGGTATCGTAGATGGATTCCAAAAAGTTATCAGCCATTCTTTTGTTTAACTCAACATTTGTCCGCTGGTTTCTCATAGTTTCTTCAACCATGGCATGATAAAAGTAGGAATACATAATACTATGGGAAACAAATAGAATCATTAACATAGAAACGGCGGTTATCAGAAAAAATTTCTTTTTAATTTCCATTCTGTATCCCTCCCTGTACGATGAGGTTTCTGTATTCTGTAGGGATGATTCCTGTGTGTTTTTTAAATATTTTTGCAAAATATTTTGCATTGCTATAGCCGGATAGCTGAGAAACTTCAGAAATGGAATAACGCATATCGGCAAGGAGCTGCCGGGCCTTTTCCATTCTTAGCTCCATAACATATGTACTCAGGTTGGTTCCTGTCGTCTGTTTGAATACAGTGCTCAGGTAAGAAAGTGACACATGCATTGCATAGGAAAGTGCCGACAGATTAAATTCGGGGTCGGTATAATGATTTTCTATATACTGAAGTGCAAATGAAGCAATAGTATCGGTAAAATTATTTTTCTGCTGCGATACATTGATTAGAAGATCATAGTATTTAGTAATAATATAATTTAGTTTTTCCTGAGGCCTTTCTATGTCCAGAAAATTTTCCATGGTTTCATTTTTTGAATAGATAATAGCCTGGGGATCCAGATTTAACTCTGCCAGATAAAGATAAAGGTAATTGAGGAGCTGGATACCTACAGGATTACAGTCCTCGCTGTTCATGAGTTCGGAAAACAGCCGGGATTGGAAAAAATCGTCCAGAGTATTTTGATCTCCACATTTCAGCGCATTCAGCAACTTCTTTTTCAGAGAATCATCCCAAACGGTCAAATACGACTTATGGCGTAAATTAAGCTGTTTTTCTTTTTCATCAAGAAGCTTATTGAGCTGTTCCAGCTTTTTTCTTGTGATGGGTTTAAGAATATAATCGGCTACGCCATACTGTATGGCCTGTCTTGCAAATTCGAATTCCCCATAGGCGGTGAGAAGAATAAGCTGGATATGTGGGTGCCGGTCGTGAATAATTCCCGCCAGTTCTATGCCGCTCATACCACCCATCTTAATATCGGATATAATAACATCCGGATAAGTGTTTTCCAACAGCTTAAGCGTTTCTTCTCCGGATGATGCGGTTCCTACCAGTTTCCCCTGGAAACGCTCCCAATCCAACAAAGAAATCAATCCTTCAATTGCAAATTTTTCATCATCTACTAAAAGAATACGCAGCATTTTAAAATTCCCCCTGTTACGATTACATCTGATGTTATTAATTGGGTTTCATTATAAAACCAATAACACTTCGTGGCAATTCCCTTGATAAAAGTAATAAAAATAGTTCACCTGACGTTAAAAAAGTTGCCTTGTGAAGCTCATACCGGTTATGTAAAATCATATCATAACGAAATAGCAGACAGAAGCTACACCATATCAGGGAGGACGACATATGAAAATAATGAACAAAAGCAGACGACTTCTACTATTTAAGAAAAGTCTGCCTCTTACCATCATGGCGCTGCCTGGAATCATACTGATGATTCTGTTTAAATATCTTCCTCTATCAGGGATTGTCCTGGCATTCAAACAGTACAATATCCGTGATGGAATTTTTGGAAGTGCCTGGAATGGACTTAAAAATTTTGAGTATTTGTTTCGAACAAAGGACGCGTGGATTATAACGAGAAATACATTGGCTTATAATCTGGTTTTTATTATTCTGGATTTGGTTCTGGCAGTTACAGTAGCCATTGTGTTGAATGAACTGCATCAGAAAAAAGCTGCTAAGGTTTATCAGACAATATTTATGGCTCCTTATTTTCTTTCCTGGGTTGTAGTTTCCTTTATCGCGTATTCATTTCTCAGCGTGGATAACGGCTTTATCAACAGGGCGTTTGGTCTGGATGTTACATGGTATTCCAAACCTTCGGTATGGCCCTATATTATGGTTATTTTTCAAATTTGGAAAACGTTAGGGTATTCCACAGTTATGTATCTGGGAAGTATAGTAGGCATTCCTAATGATTACTATGAGGCGGCTTTAATGGATGGGGCTACAAAATGGCAGCAGATTAAATACATTACGCTGCCTTCCCTGAAAAGTATGATGATTGTTCTGACAATCCTGGCTATTGGGAAAATTTTTTATGCGGATTTCGGTTTATTCTATCAGCTTCCAAGAAATTCAGGGCCGCTTTTTCCGGTGACAAATGTTATTGACACCTATGTATATAGAGCTCTAAAGGAAAACGGAAACGTGGGGATGTCTGCCGCGGCCAGCTTATATCAGTCACTTGTCGGGTTTGTATTAGTGTTGAGCTCCAATTTTATTGTCCGTAGAATTGACAAGGACAGCGCGCTTTTTTAAGGAGGGTTTCATGTCGAAAATAATTTATAATAATCGTAAAGAAAAAAAAATTAATGCTATCAGTATAAGGGCTAATACAGTTCTTCTGGTTATTTTAACGTTGTTTGCCGCTTTGTGTATACTTCCGCTGCTTCTTGTAATTATAGTTTCGTTCAGCAGTGAGCAGAGTATATTCCTGAAAGGTTATTCCTTTTTTCCTGCGGAATTGAGTTTGGACGCATATCAGTTTTTCCTTAAACTGGGAGATCAGATTATCCGTTCCTATGGAATTACCATATTTGTTACGGTATTCGGAACACTTTTCAGTCTTGCGGTAACTACAATGCTGTCTTATGTGCTATCAAGACCGGATTATCCTTATGGACGGATACTTACACTGATGCTGTTGTTTACGATGTTGTTTAATGGAGGAATGGTTCCCAGCTATATGGTTAATACACAGCTTCTGGGGCTGAGGGACAGTGTATGGGCGTTGATTTTTCCCATGTCACTGAATGCATTTTATGTTATCGTGCTGAGGACCTTCTTCAGAGGGATTCCCCTTGAAATTATTGAAGCGGCGCATATTGACGGGGCAGGAGAATTTCGTACATTTTTGCAGGTAGTCCTTCCGTTGTCCAAGCCAGGTGTAGCGACAATTGGGCTGTTTACTGTAATTGCTTATTGGAATGACTGGTTTTTGGGGATGCTTTATATCTTCGAAACAGAAAAATATCCAATTCAGACACTCCTGCAAAGCATGCAGAACAGTCTGGAGGCACTTAGCCAATCATCAGTTAATGCACTGGAATATGCACAGATGGCTCAAAATGCTCCGACAGACAGCGGACGTATGGCATTAACTGTGCTGGTGGTTCTTCCGGTAATGTTAGCCTATCCATTTTTCCAGAAATATTTTGTAAAAGGGTTGACTGTAGGGGGCGTAAAGGGATGATGAAAACCGATATGGAAACATTTGTTTATAAGATGCGCAGAGCCGTGTTTTATAATAGAACTGTAAGTAAAACAAATCATTGGAGGGAAAGAGTATGAAGATGAAAAAATTGTTGGGGACAGGCCTGGCCTTAATCCTTACAACAGCCATGCTGGCTGGCTGTGGGGGAAATTCCGCACAGACAACTGGGGACGCAGGTGTGGAAGAGACTGCGGGCACATCTGCAGCAACAGTAGAAACAGCAACGGATGATGAGATTGTCACTTTAAAGTGGTATATGGCGCTTAATCCGATAGCGGCGGACACAGATAAGGTAATTGCAAAGCTGAATGAGTACACAAGAGAAAAAATTGGAGTGGAAATTGATTACACTGTTATTGCAAAACCGGATTATAAGGAGAAAATGTCAACGCTGATTAATTCAGGTGAATATTTTGATATTTGTTTTACCTCCTTTGCCAGCCTTAATTATGCGCAGTTTGCAGGGAGAGGTGCCTTTCTTGACATCGCACAGATGCTTCCGCAATATGCGAAGGAAACTTATGATTTTGTTCCTCAGGAATTATGGAAGGCAGTAACTATTAATGGAAAAACCTATGGAATTCCTACATATAAAGAAATGGGATGGCAGACAGGTTTCTTTGTGAACTCGGATATGGCTGATGAGTACGGAATAGACCTGAATACGGTAAAAACACTTGAAGATTACACTGCCGTGCTCCAGACTGTTAAGGAGAAATCAGAAGCGGCAGGTAAAAATGTAATTGGTATCTGTGGAATGAACTTCTGCCATGCAGTTCCTTATGAGAGTCTTGGGGGTTCGGAAAAAATGGCTGGTGCATCTCCTGTTTCAGCCTATGGGAATTTCGAGGGAGAAGAAGAGGTGTTTAATCAGTATGCGAGTCAGGAATATATGGATTATTGCAGTTTGATGCGAGAATGGTACAATAATGGCTATCTTCCGGAGGATCCTGTGAACTATGATACCGATTCTGCAAACAGAGATAATGATTTTACCAACGGAAAGCTGTTCTCGTATTTTATCTCTTATGCGCCTGGTGCGGCGGAAAGTACCGCTGCCAAAACCGGCCATGGCGTAACCTTTGTGCCGTTAATGGCTCCTCTTCTTGAAACCAGAAGCGCACAGGGAGGCTTATTAGCCATTTCTTCTGCTTCGAAGCATCCGGAAAAGGCATTGGAATTCCTGAATCTGGTTAATACAGATGAATACGTGGGAACACTGCTTCGTCATGGAATTGAAGGAGAGCATCATACTGCAGTTGGAGATACACAGGTTGACAGGACAATGGGCGGCAAAATAGCGCCTGGGGATAATGGATATGACTATACCTTCGGATGGGAATTTGGAACAACCTTTAACCAAAAGTGGGACATTTCCTATCCTGAGAATATAGAGGAAATGTTTTTGGAATATAATGAAACATCAATCGCGGCTCCTCATCTTGGATTTGTGTTGGATACGGCGCCGGTAGAAGCTGAGATTGCCGCATTGACGAGTACTGTAGAAGAGTATGGTAAAGCTCTGGAAAAGGGTATGGTCGATCCGGAAGAAAATATTCCGAAATTTGTTCAGGCATTAGAGGATAATGGGGTAGAGGTACTTTTGGAGGAAATCCGCAGACAGCTTGGTGAGTGGCAGGCCTCTGGACAGTAAGAATTAAAGCAGCAGGAGAGGAAATGGAAATGGATATAGACAGGCAGAAAAAGTTCGAGCAGAAAATAAAGGAAGGGACACATGATTACAGTACGGAAAAGGATTATGTGTATCCGGAGGATCCTATAGTAAAGGAGAATCTGGAATGGTTTCAAGATCAGAAGCTGGGCTTCATGATTCATTGGGGGCCGTACTCGCAGCTTGACGTAGGCTGCTCATGGCCGCTTTCGGATTCAGATGCTATCTGGTGCCGTGATAAAAGATTGGATTGGGATATCAGCGGGGAAGAATTTAAAAAGCAGTATTTCGACCTGAATAAAACATTTAATCCCATCAGGTTCGATCCGCAGAAATGGGCGGAGGAAATTCAGGCTACCGGGGCAAAATATCTGATTTTTACCACAAAACATCATGATGGATTCTGCATGTGGGATACGAAATATTCCGATTATAAGATTACTGCACCGGATTGTCCGTATCATACAAACCACTATGCGGATGTTTGCGCAAACCTGTTTGAAGCCTGTCGTAAAAAAGGGATTGCTATTGCCGCATATTTTTCAAAAGCGGACTGGCATATCGACAGCTATTGGAGTAAGGATGGAGAACGGGGAAATTATATGGACAGAGGACCTTCCTATAATCCGGAAGAGCATCCTGAAAGATGGGAGGAATTTGTTCAGTTTACTCACAATCAAATCAGGGAACTGGCGCAGAATTACGGAAGAATTGAGGTGTTCTGGTTTGACGGAGGCTGGGTATGTGAGAGGGAAGGCGAAAATATCAGGCTTGGTGAAGTAATTGATGAAATAAGGAAATTCCAGCCAGGTATGCTCTGCGTAGACCGGACAGTGGGAGGACCTTATGAAAATTATGTGACGCCGGAGCAGAAGGTTCCGGAGAAACCTTTGCTTGTGCCCTGGGAGAGTAATCTGACATTAGGAACCTCCTTCTCTTATCGCTTTGACGACAACTATAAATCTACCAGAGAGGTATTGAATCTGCTGATTGACATTGTGGCAAAGGGAGGAAATCTGGCAATTAACGTAGGCCCCCGTCCAAATGGGGTATTGCCGGAAACGGCTATGGAACAGCTGAAAGGTATGGGAAGATGGCTGAATCAGTTTGGAGATGCAATCTACGGAACAAGGGTATGTGCGCCATATAAAAAAGACGGTATTGCATTTACAAGAAAAAAAGATATGATTTATGCTATTGAAACATTTGATTCCGATGATGCTGCAGTAAATGAGGAAATATGGATTCCCTATGAGGGAAGTGTAAGCCGTATTTTATATATGGAGAATGGGAAGGAACTTCCTTTTGAAAAGAAAGAGGGAGGATATGTTGTAAAATTGCCGGAGTACTGTGGGGAAAAAGCGCCATTAGGAAGGGTATTCTGTCTGAAGTAAAAGCAAATATTTTCTGTTATGCCGGAGATTTATGCGAAGCATGAATCTCCGGATTTTAAAAGGAGAACTGATATAGTGATGATAGATAAAGAAAGACTGGGAAATTATCCTGCTATTACCCCAAAGGAATTGGAGGAGGCGGCAGCACAGGCAGTAAGGCAAACAAGGGCAGCTTTAGTTGAATTCGGTGAGGCATTTAAAGGGATATACAGTGAACATAATTTTTACAGTAAAGCGGATAATTGTCAGTGGACGAATGGATTCTGGACAGGGGAACTATGGCTTGCCTATGAACTCACAGGAGAAGAAGATTTTCGCAGAACAGCATTGAAACATACGGAAAGCTTTCGGATCCGACTGGAACAGGAGATAGAAACAGATACTCATGATTTGGGATTCCTGTATACACCCTCTTGTGTAGCGGCATATAAGCTGACAGGAGATGTGAAATCCAGAGAGACTGCATTGCTGGCGGCACGTAAGCTGGCATCACGATTCCATGAAAAAGGACAGTTTATTCAGGCTTGGGGAAGTATGGAGGAACGTGAAAATTATCGCTTGATTATTGACTGTCTGTTGAATCTTCCTTTGCTGTTTTGGGCATCAGAAGAAACGGGAGATCCTATGTATGCCAATATAGCAAAGGCCCATTTGGATTCTGCGCTGAAGGTGGTAGTCAGATCGGATTTTTCTACCTATCATACGTATTACTTTGATCCAGATACGGGCCAGCCGCTAAAGGGCGTGACTCACCAGGGATATAGTGCGGAGTCGGTATGGGCCAGGGGCCAGGCCTGGGGAGTATATGGGATTGCACTGGGATATCGGTATACAGGAAAAAAAGAATATCTTCCTTTGTTTGAGTCTGTAGCAAATTATTTTTTAGAACATCTGCCCGATAATTTGATTCCATATTGGGATTTTACGTTTTCCGAAGGAAGTTTGGAACCCAGGGATTCTTCAGCCGCAGCAATAGCTGCCTGTGGCTTTTTGGAAATGGCGGATTTGCTGGATAGTGAAAAGGCAATGAACTATAGAAAGAAAGCCATGTGTCTCATGAAAGCACTACATGATGTATGTGCGGTCAAAGAACCATCTATTTCTAATGGACAGCTTCTCCATGGAGTATATGGAAGAAAGACTCCCTATAATGATTGTATTGATCATGGGATTGATGAATGTAATTTATGGGGGGATTACTATTATATGGAGGCATTGGTTCGCTTGTCTAAAAAGTGGAGGCCGTATTGGTGAAGCATATGGAAAATAGTATGAGTGACAGCAGATTTACTTTAGGAAATGCTTTTCGAATCAATAACCAGGAGATTTCCCATTATCCCATTACCTTGGTTATTCATGATCAAAATTATCTTTGTTGGACGGCTTCCGGAGAAAAATGTTTTAAAAATTTTGCGCCTTATGCCTGGTTAGGTTATTCTCCATGGTTCACCACTCAAACGAACTGCTCTGATCTGCCTTTCCATTACCCTGTCAATATTCAGATAATTGATCTCCTTTTAGCTCAGGGAGAGTATGGGATTATTATCTATGCTTTTTCTGAAACCACAATAAAAAAGCCGGGTACAGCGGATTTATGTAAATATGTAAAGAAAAGATGTGGCAATGCGCAGCAAATACTTCTTAAACTTTCAGATATGGACGATAGTAGTATAAAAGATAAATTTGCAGGTGAAATTGGCATAAATCTGATGGAATATAAATCTATAGAAGTTGCGGTTACAATGTTCGAACAGATGAAGGAAAATATTTTACATATGAAAAAAACTGTTTATTCAGACAGATTAAATCGAGAACAGGCAGAGTGGACAAATTTTTCCTTTACAGCGCCGCTTCAGGAGTGTGGACATCGTATTCTTCTTGTGGGTGATTCTATTAGTGTAGGTTATGGGAAATTTGTACAGGACTTACTTCCTGACTGTTATGTGGACAGACTGAATACCAGTGAGGGCACGCATCACCCTAATTTATGTAGAATGCTTCAGATTGCTTTAACACAGTACCCTTATAAAGTACTCCATATCAACAATGGAATTCATCTTCATGGAATTTCCGTGGAGGAATATTCGTGTAATCTTCTTTTTATTTTCCAGTGGATTCACATGATATCGCCGCTTACAAAGATTATTTTTGCCACTACAACTTCTGTCAGCAGAAAGAAAAAAGTGACGGATGCCTATCAAAGTAAAAATTTCCAGTTAGGCGGCAAGGATCCATTAGATAATGGGAGCCGGGAAATGCAGACAGAATATTATTACAGCCCGGAGGATTCTGCATTATATATTGAATTAAACAAAGCGGCAATTAATATATGCAGTATTTGTAATATCCCGGTTAACGATTTGTTTTCCCTGTGTGTATCGGAGAACTTATTGAAAGCGGATCCGGTTCATTTCAGAGAAAGCGGTTATCGGAGACTTGCGGAGGCAGTGGCAGAGGCGGTGAGCTTCTGTTTGAAATGAGTAGTAGAGGGGGGAATGAGAATGGGCGAAAAAATAAGAAAGGGTGTGTATATTGAAAAAGGTCCTGAAGATTTTGAAATCGTTCAGCAGGATAGTGACGGCTGTGCGGAACTGACATGGTCTGGATTCTGGGTGATGGGGGAGGATTACGACAGCATTGATGTATATGCCAGAGTGCTTTTAGAGAACTCTGGAGAAGAAGTGATTGCCTACACCTGTTGTGAACGCCTGGCAGATAAATGGTCTGTAACCATGAGGATACCGGCCGGAGGCTTATATAAGCTGGAGACAGGGTTGTGTGTAAATGACAATCCTGTAAAAAGCTGGAATATTATGGGAGATATGAGACATTTTTTTGGTGTCGGAGATGTATTTGTACTTGCAGGACAGTCAAACAGTGCCGGCTTTGGATTGGGTGTTGTACAGGATGAGCCAGTACTCGGGGTGCATGCATTAAAGCTCAATGACAGATGGCAGATAGCCAGTCATCCATTAGGAGATGGTACTGACGCAAAACATATAGAAAGTCTCAGTGTTTGTAACCTTGGACATTCCCCGTATATTCATTTTGGAAAAATCCTGTATCAACATCTGAATTACCCAATTGGTCTGATACCAACATCACGTGGGGGCGCTTCCCTTGGTGCCTGGAATCCTGCTGAGGATGGTGATTTGTACCGAAATATGCTGGATATCACACAGAATTTAACAAATGGCTATAAGGCAGTAGTGTGGTACCAGGGGTGTACAGAGGGACAGAGAAAAGATGCATGGAGATATGGAGAACGTTTTCAGAATATGGTGGAATGCTGGAGAAAAGACAGTGGATATCCTGAGCTTCCGTTTTTTACCACTCAGCTTAACAGATATTTAAGAGAAGCGGATACAGAGACAGATCAAAGCTGGGGCATGGTGCAGGAAGCTCAGCGGCTGGCACCTTACAGTATTCCCTACTGTTTTATCCTTCCTTCTTCCGATATACCGATGTCGGATACGATACATAATAGTTCAATGGGCTGTATGATGCTTGGAGAACGGCTGGCCTATCAGGTTTTGTATCATTTATATCAGTTAGGAAAAACATTTACCAGCACTGATTTAACAAAAGTAGAGCAAATGGCAGAGGACAGTATTAATCTGGAATTTGGCGGGTCAATGGATTCATTAGAAACTTTTGATGTTCCAGCAAGTGAACTCGATATTATTGTCAGGGATTGTAAAGGCTGTGTAGAATTGTGTGATTATAAGGTTAGGGGAGGTTCCATAGTTTTGTATCTTAAACGGGAAATATCAGGTTCATGTACCATAAGCTGCGGCAGCCGGAAAAAAACGTCTGGTATGATACCGGTAGATAGAAGAACCTATATGCCTGTCTTATCCTTCTATGAGGTACCGGTTATGCCAAAAAAAGGAGAATGCATATGAAACCGCATGTAATTATTATTATGGCAGATCAGTTAAGGGCGGATGTTCTGGGAAAAGGTTTTACGCCAAATATTGATTCAATTGCAGAGGATGGAATAAAGTTCAACCATGCATATTGTTCCTGTCCTTTGTGTGTTCCGGCAAGAGGTTCTTTTTTTACGGGAACATATCCTAATCATAATGGTTCCCTGATTAATCCGTGGGAACCTAAAGATGCGGAATATGGTTATGTAAAAAATGGAATCAGTAATCTATACGAAATTATGGAAAGTGATTGGGACAGCATCCATAGTGGAAAACAACATTTGTATACGGAAGGCGGAAAACTGGAAGATAGGATAGTTTCTCCTACGAAATGGTTTTCCACTGAAAAAAGCTATAAAGAATATTTAAAAGAGAACGGGGTAGCCATGCCAGGAGGACCTAAATTCAGAAACAGGGTACCGGAGATGGTAAATGGAACTGCAACAAAGGTGAGCAGCTATTCAAATCCGGAGACAGGTCTCTATAAAGAAGGAGAAGAATTTTACTTTGATTCATATTTTGCAAAACGGGCTCTGGATGGTTTGAAAACAAGAAATCGTGAAAAGCCGCTTCTGCTCAATGCCATGTTCCTTGCGCCTCATCCACCGTTACATATTCCTGAACCATGGTATAATTTTGTTAAAAATGAAAATTTTGAGCTTCCAGACAATGTGGGGGTTTATTATCCTAAACAGTCACCTCTGCAGATGTATAATCTGACAGGAGTGATTGGCGCAAGATACAGCAGAAATGACTGGAGGGAGTCCTGGAGAGTATATTTAGGCTTGGTTTCCATGCTGGACAGTTATGTAGGGCAGCTTTTAGATGAAGTGAAAAAACAGGGAATTTATGATGAAAGTCTTATTCTTTTTACAAGTGACCATGGTGAAATGCTCGGTTCACATGGCTTGTTTCAGAAAATGTGCATGTATGAGGAGGCTGCGAAAGTTCCCCTCTTTCTGAAGTTCCCGAAAGGATTCATACCAGTACAAAAAGAGATTAATCAGGTGGTCAGTCATGTTGATGTGCTTCCTACATTATGTGATTATCTGAAAATTAAACCATCGAACAAAATGGATGGAGAATCATGGTTGCCTTTGCTGAGCGGAAAAGTAACGGATGATGGAGAGGGGACTGCATTTCTTCAATATGATGGAAATGGCTCAAGATCAAATTTTCAGAGATGCATTGTAAGAGGACGTAAAAAGCTGATAATTGATTTTTTCAAAGATGAGACATTTTTTGAACTATATGATTTGGAAAGGGATGAACAGGAAAAGGATAATTTGATGTTCAGACCGGAATATGACCTGACTGCAAGGGAACTGGCCTCTTCGTTGGCAGCACATATGGTAGCAACAGGAGATCTGCTGTCGATGCCGCCGTTCCATCCGGGAAAATTCAGGGATCTGTATAAAGACTTCTCAGCATTATAAAAGGAGGCAGATTATGCTGAAGGAATTATGTGAATCCCTATTATCGGAATGGTGTGATGCGCTGATTGAATTACAGTTAAAAGATACTGGGAAAAAAGAACTGGACGGGGCAATTTGGTGCCCGGCATGCAAAAGAATTCATGGAAGATGCTTTGAAGCGATGTACCCTTTCCTCTGTATCGCTCATAATTCTCCATACGAGAAACAAAAAAAACTGCTCGATGCTGCAAATCGTCTGTTTATGTGGGCGGAGCTGAATATCTCCCAGCCAGATGGCTCTTTTATTAACGATACAGATTCTGATTGGAAAGGAACTACGGTATTTAATGTGATTCAATTGGCAGACTGCCTTTTGCATCATAGGGAAATACTGCCAATTGAAGTGGCAGAGGCATGGAGCAGGAGACTCCGCAGGGCAGCAGATTTTCTCAGTGGATTTAATGAACTGATGGATAATAATATTAATTATCCGGTAGCCAATGGGTTGGCGCTGTTAGAGTGCGGACTGGTCCTAAAGGAGCAGCGCTATATCAGAAAAGCACGGGAATGGATGAAATATTCTCAGGCTGCATTTACAGAAAATGGATTAATTTTTGGTGAAGGAGTTCCGCGATACCAGAAAAGTCCAGAGGGATGCGTTCCGGTAGATATTGGTTACAATGTGGAAGAAACATTGCCGTCTATGGCACTGTTTGGCTGGTTGGATAAAGATGCACAAATTATGCAGATGGCGGAACAGGGCTTTATGAGTCATTTAGACTTTATGCTGGAGGATGGTGCATGGGATAACAGTTTTGGAACCAGAAATTTTAAATGGACCTATTGGGGGAGCAGAACTACTGACGGCTGTGCCCTTGGTTATTTACTTTACGCGGATGAACATCCCGAGTTTGTGGAAGCGGCGGGAAAAAACCTGGAACTTTTAAAACAGTGTACCTTTCAGGGACTGCTCGCCGGCGGCCCTCATTATGAAGCGGCAGGTCAGAAGTGTTGTATTCACCATACTTTTACCCATAGTAAGACTGTGGCAGGAATTCTGGATTGGAAGCTTTTTGAAACTCATGAAAAAAAAGCGGGAATCCGAAAAAAGAACGTATTGCAGACAAAGCAAAAACGTATGGACATCTCTTACTACAAAGAATTGAATACATGGTTGATTACAAGAAAAAAAATGAGAGCCACAGTTACTGCTTATGATTGGGAGTATCTTTCTGGAGGCCATGTCAGTGGTGGAACGTTATCTCTTCTTTTTCATGGAAACGCAGGTATTCTTATTTGTGCGGGTATGGGAGAATATTCACAAAAGGAACCGGCAAATATGCAGGTCCCGCGGGAAGTCATGCATGAATGCCTTGCCCCTCGGATTGAGTACAGGAAAGAAGGGATCTTATACAGCAGTATTTATGAATCCCGGAGTGTGGTTGGGCTGCAGGAAAAATGGATTGTTGTAAAAGGAAGAATGAAGGATATTGGTCATACCTGCGCACAACGAGAGAGGCTGGAATATGAATTACGGTATTTAATCAGGGAGGATGGGCTGGATTTGGAAGCATATTTTTCACAGGGGCGGCTGATTTGTCCCTTGGTTAGCAGAATGGATGAAGAAATAAGCTTTCAATCATTTCATACAAAGGAAAGTGAAATCGATCATGGTAATATTTTGTTTATCCATAAAAAAGATTGTATCTTGAAAGTTGAAACTGATTCTCACATGGAACTGCCTTACGGGACCAGCCGTATTTTTAATCTGGTTCCGGGACTGCAGGCAATACGAATAGAAGGAAAGCCCCAAAAAGGACGGTTTTGTTTACATCTGGATATCCTGTAAGAAATGTATATGTAGATTAAGTAAAAGGAGAATATAATGCAGATCCCCTCTAACCAGTCTCTTGTGACTGACTATGATGTTTTTTCAGCTTTTGATTTATCCCTGCCGGAGCTTGGTACTATCCGGAGCGCATTAGAATCAGAAAATATCGCTTTGGCAAAGCAGGAACTTATACATTATTTTGAAACCAGAAAGAATACAGTCTATTATTATGACTGCAGGAAGCTTCCACTGATGTCTATAGATACGGATAGTACACCTTATGTATTTCAGGCGGCTTTAGGGCTTAAGGGTAGCTTGAAGGACTTCTGTTTGTATGCAGGCAGGAAGCTTATGAAACATATCTATGTCCGCCCTGGTGGAGAATTGGAATTATTTCTGGGAGACAGTTATGAATATATGCCGCATTTTAGCTTTTATGAAGATCAGGGAAAGAAAAGCAGAAGCATTCTGGACATTTTTGTCAGAGGACAGATTTTTGAATATTTGTCAATTCTTTATCATGAAACGGGCGATTGTAAAGTTTTGGAGGAATTCCGCTGCCTGTATCAGGCTTTTTTCCGGACATATCCGCTGATTGTTGAAGCAGACTGTATATCAGAAGGCCGTTTTTCAATGGTGGAAGAAAGAGATATAATGAGTGCCGGGTTCCTGGCCATTTCAATGCTTAGTCTTTTATATACGCGGATTCCTTATGAGATTCCATCCGGAGAAGCTTTTGATATCATAAAAAATCTATGGTATCTTGGTATTCAATTCCGTAGATTTGATGATTCTCCTTATCAGGATTATAATCATCATCTGTGGGAAAAAGGCCTTGTTCCGTATATCCTTAGTATCATGCTGCCGGAAATTCCCGATTTTTTAAAGATGCGGGAGCGTAGTATATCCATTATTAACCGTCATATAAAGCAGGATTTTAATTCGCACGGAGGATATAATGAACATTCCATTTCATACTGGGGCGGAGCAGCGCTGGGGGAAATGCTTTGCCGCGGTATCAGTCTGGCTCAAAGGAACAAGCAGCAACTGCTTGATTCAGAAAGCAGCAAGCGGATAAACTGTACTTTTAGCGCGTTGGCGGCTATTGCACCTCCGGGGAAAACTTATCCTTCTGTAGGAGACGGTGGGGAGCTTTTAGTTAATCCTATACTTGAAAATGGAATATATTCTGTTGAAAACGATGACTGCAGACAAGTTTTGGCTGTTCGAAATGAAGCAGCAGGAGATGGAAGCTGCAATGTACCCTTGGACTATTGTGACGATTCCTGTGGATTTGCTTGTTCCCGAAATTCATTTTCTCCTGCTGGAAACTATTTTCTTATGTCTGTCAAAAACTGCTGTGGTTCTTCCGGACACAATCATATGGATATGCTGTCATTGAACCTTTCCTTTCATGGGGAGGATTTTATAGGTGAACCTTATGCTCATTCCATTTATCATACAGTACGTATGGGAACGGACACAAGGGGATATCTTTATAATATGGGGTCGCACAATACAGTTTTGGCATATGGACGGCCTGTTGTGCCGGATGTAACCTTTTCTGACAAATGGGGGGTTTATCGCCCTGATTCTCCGGTAGATATCTTTCTTACTGCAGAAAAAGGTGTTTATCTGGAGGCTCATCATGATGCCTACTGTTTCTGTCGTCATAAAAGAAAATTGATTTTTCACAGGAATAAAGGAATATTATTAGAGGATGAGATCATGCGGGGTAACCGTATGCCGGAAGCCCATATACAGCGTTGGCATTTTATGCCGGATGTTTCATGTGTCCAGATTGATGCCAACAGTATTATACTGCAGAAGGGTGCAGTAAAGGTTATGTGTATCTGGTCAGGTTTGCCGCAGTTCCGATTCTGGAAGAATAGTTCACTTTATCCGGAGAACATCAAGAGTGAGGCAGGGCTGGGGATGATTCTTGATGTTTCTTTCAGTGGCTATGGCCAGATAAATGGTGATTTGGCATCCGTTTCTCAGGATATGATGATGGTGGATGCTACAGAACATGTTCCAAATGAAGATATCTGTAAAGATCTGCTCATGCGTCTTTCTTTTCCGGAGACAGAAAAAGAACTTGTACAGATTTTGGGACAGTTTGAAGAGTTATAAATGTTAGGGTAATCAGTCGAAACAATTGTTTTAGACTGATAAAGGCATAAAGTTACTTTTTTTGTTAAAAAATAACTTTTATTTACACATACTCTGCTTTGAATATATAAGTGAAATTAATATGGGAAATATATATTGGAATTTAGAACCAATATATATTTCCCGTATTATTTATTTCAAAAAGATAGAAGATTGTTTGTATTTCTGCCATGGACCTCCTTTTTTGTTGCAAAAGAACAAAAAAGGAGGTTCATATGAGAAAACAAAAAACACAGTCACTGCAGAACAGATTTTCAGCTTACGTGGTAGCAGCTGTTGCCAACCGCAGAACCAGATATCTGGAAAATAAAAATGGAATGAACGAAAGGGGGTATACTGCCGTGATAATACTTGAGCGGACGTATCTGATTTTTCGGATGATTTCAACAAATATGTTATGGCTCAGATATTGCAGGAAGCAGGAATTGATTTTTAACCGTGTCTTTGAAGAGTTGGGAAAAAGACATGGTATCTCAGGAAAACAGGCGGAGATGGCTTATTATTATGTGATACGTAAAATCAGGAAGAGAATGGAGGGGACAAAGGATGGAATTTGAGAATCTGTTAAAGGAGGCCCAGCAAGGGAATTTGATGGCGCAGGAGGAGATTATACGAATGTATAAGCCACTGCTTGTTAAAAATTCTATGGAGCGGAATGTGTTTGATGAGGATTTGTTTCAGGAGCTTTCTATAACGTTGCTTAATTGTATTATGAAGTTTAGGATATGATTGCTTCATTCCAGATGTATGGCTATAGGAGTGTGAAGAAACGTATCATAAAAGAGAGACACGTTTCCGGATGAGTTTGCCATAATAAAATTAAAAGGGGCAGCTTCATTTATCGTATGAACTGCCCCTGACATTAGTTAAATACATTAATCTGCTCTTGCCACCGTCATCATAAAATACAGTATCTGCTGCTGCATTCGATATACCCCAGAGGGAGGACGGAATCGGTCTGAGAAGCCGCCGCTGCCAGAAATATATATTTGGAAAGTTCACTTTTCAGGTTCAGCACGTCTCCTTGTGTGGTTTTAAAATAAACATCATCCTTACATTGGGCAACTGCCCGAAGGAAATAAGGCAGACTTGTATCTTTTTTTAGTTTCACTGTTATTTCTCCAACCAGGGAAGCCGGAAATTAAAAACCCGTTTGTACATAGAGTTGACAGACCCGCAGGGGACGCCTGTGGGGAAAACGGAGATTCCGGTGACCGTTTTCGCTCATGGAAAACCTATGACGGCTATCTTCTGGCCGCAATCCGTTCCGGAAAGGAAGCGGGTAAGATAAAAGTAACATTTACAGCAGACGGATGCGAAGCAGCAGAAGTTATGCTGACCGTAGATACAGGAAAGAAGGAGTAAAAATATGGCAAATAAATATATTTGTAACCCAATGAATCTGGAGTACCGCTATCAGTTTTTTGGAAATTTAAAGCAGACCGGTATTTTTCATGCCAGTAAAGAGGCGGCGGATCCCTCATTGATTTTGGTGGATGGGACCTATTATCTGTTTCCATCCGTAACCGGCGGATTTTTTACAAGCAGGGATCTGGCAGAATGGGAGTTCCATCCTTTTGTAGGCGAAATGCCTGTCTACGATTATGCACCGGATATCCGTTATATCGGAGGCTATTTTTATTACTGTAAGCGAGCCTTTTGAGAAGGTGGAGGGTTCCTTTCCCTTCTGGGATCCTAACCTGTTTGAGGATGAGGATGGCAGGCTGTATCTGTATTGGGGGTCTTCCAATGTAACACCTGTTTATGGCGGGGAACTGGATCGGGATACTATGAAACTTAAAGGGGAGCCGGTAGAATTAATAGCGGCCAGAGAAGAGGAGCTGGGCTATGAAAGAAACGGCGCCGATCATAAGACTCCCAAAACACAGGAGCAGATAGAGGAGGATGTAAAAAATCTGTACGATTCCATTCCGGGTAAGGAAAATGCAAGCGAAGAAGAGTTGGCGGCTATGAGACAGACTCTTTATGCTTATATGGGGAATGCTCCTTATCTGGAGGGGGCATGGATGACAAAGCACAATAGCATTTATTATCTGCAGTATGCATTCCCGGGAACACAGTATAATGTATATGGGGATGCGGTATATATTAGTGACAGCCCGCTGGGGCCGTTTAAGGTGGCTGAAAACAACCCCTATTCGTATAAGCCGACCGGTTTTATTACCGGAGCCGGACATGGATCCACTGTGGAGGATACCCGGGAGGGATTCTGGCATATTTCTTCTATGCGTATCAGCCGCAATCATAAATTTGAACGCAGGCTTGGCCTGTGGAAGGCAGGTTTTGATGCCGATGGAGAGTTGTACTGTGATCAAAGGTATAGGGATTGGCCGCTTCGTGTGGATAGCCACCCCTGGGAGCAGCCGGAATGGATGCTGCTTTCTTACCGTAAGCCGGTGAGTGTTTCTTCCGGGAAGGGCGCGGAATTTATAACCGATGAGGATATCAGGACGTGGTGGAAGGCCGCTGATAACCAGCCTGGTTCGCAGGTCTGCTTGGATCTGGAAAAGGTGCAGGACGTACATGCCGTACAGATCAATTTTGCGGAGGATGGAATTGAAGTACAGCTTCCTGAAGGTGAAAGTGCACATCAGGATATGTCGGAAATACGTTTTATTGATACCAGGATACAGCCGCTGCGCTGGATACTGGAAGGTTCACAGGACGGTGTTCATTTCAGTATGCTTGCAGATAAATCGCAGGCGGATACCGATCTTTCCCATGATTTTCTTGTCTGGGAAACAGGAAAGCAGGTCAGATATCTGAGGCTGACAATTCTGGAACTGCCATATGCTCAGATTCCCTGTATTTCCGGGCTGCGTGTATTTGGAAAAGGACAGGGCCAAAGACCGAAAGCAGCCGATGAAGTCACAGTACAGGAGATGGGAGAACTGAATATCACGGTGGACTGGAAGGATACGGCAGCGACAGGCTATAACGTGTTATGGGGATATGCGCCGGATAAACTTTATCACAGCAGTATTGTTTACGGGCAATGCAGACGGGAAATCGGCGCGTTGATGAAAGGAAAGCCCCTGTATGTGCGTGTGGACGCTTTTAATGAAGCCGGGATTACGGAAGGCAGTATTCTGAAGGTGCGGTGAAGCGTTTTGCAGTGGCAGACAGATTGGAGAAAATAAAATGAAGACAGTTAAAGAAAAACAAATTCTGGTAGGTGCTGATTTTGCAGGTTTTCCTCTGAAAGAAGCTGTAGTGGAGCATCTTCGTAAAAAAGGCTGGACAATAACGGATATAGGGGTAAAAAGTGCCGATGAAGAAAATCCGGAAATGTTTCATCGGATAGGGCTGAAGGCAGGGGCAATGATTACCGAAAAAGAGTTTGAAAGGGCACTTTTATTCTGCGGCACAGGAATGGGGATACATATTGCCGCAAGCAAATGTCCGGGTGTACATGCCGGCGTAGTAGAGAGTGTTCCGGCAGCTCTTCGCGCAATAACAGGAAATGGAGTCAATGTGCTTGCCATGGGTGCTTTTTATGTGGCGCCTCAAATGGGAAAGGACATTGCAGATGCATATCTGGGGGCTGAGCTTGGCACAGGATATGAGTGGTGGCCTAATTTCTATGAATTTCACAAGCTGGCTATTGATGAGCTGAATGCTTTTGATTATGAGAAATTCAGGGAAAATGGGTTTGAGGTGAAAAGAATGGGGGATTTTCCGCTGAAATTGATGGATAAATAAAAATGAGAGGTGTAAATAATGAGGTATTTCGTGAAATCTTTTGAAAAAGAGAATGTAACATTAACGGGCTATATCCATGATGTAAGCAATGAACTGAAAAATGCTCAAATCCGGCCGGCTGTCCTGATTTTTCCGGGCGGCGGATACTTTATGTGTTCTGACAGGGAAGCGGAGCCGGTAGCCCTGGCTTATATGGCCGAAGGATACCAGGCGTTTGTACTGAGGTATTCCGTTGGAGAGAAAGTCCCTTTTTCTCAGTCCTATGAGGACGCCTGTACAGCCCTTGCATATCTGAAGGAAAATAGCGATGAACTGCATGTGGATGCCAAAAAGATTGCGATTGCAGGATTTTCTGCAGGCGGTCATCTGGCGGCTGCGCTCGGGACAATGGGAAAGGATAAGCCAACCGCAATGATATTAGGTTATCCGGTAATTTTATCCTCCATGGGAGATGGTATCTGTAAAGAAATTCCCGGTCTGGATGAAAAAGTGACGGCAGAGACACCTCCTGCTTTTATTTTCTCAACAAGCAATGATATCATTGTCCCAGTGGAAAACAGCCTGAAATTTGCGGAGGCACTGAATAGAAATGGGGTGGAATTCGAACTGCTTATTTTCAGAAATGGAGTTCATGGCCTGTCTCTTGCTAAACCTCTGACTTCAAATGGAGAGCGCAGTATGGTAAATCCTGTGGTCGCAGAATGGTTTACGGATAGTGTACGCTGGCTGAAGGAGATATGGGGCGATTTTTATGCGGATTATACTAGTGAGCTGGAGATGACCGTAAATGGTGCAGGAATTGATACTCCGGTGAAGCTTTTGCTCCAGTCAGAGGGCTGTGAAGCAATACTGACAGAACATATTCCAAACATAAGAGAAATGCTGAAGGAGAATCCGATGGCCGGGGAATTCTCGCTGCGTATTATGAATCATTATTCTCCGGAAATTATAACCGGTGACATGCTGGAAGAAATGGAACGGAAACTGGGTGCATTAAAATAAGCGGAGTAATAAGGGCTTAAGTGTGCTTCGGAAGATGTTTATAAAGACGACATAAAATAACCAGAGAAAAACGAGTTTGTGGTTTTCTTCTCTGGTTATTTGCATGGAGTGAGGATAAATGCATTAATTTTAATCTGATAGTTCATTTTTAACAGCTTAAATTGTCACATTTTTTGCGCAGTTATATTGATGCGTTTATACTGGGAATTCTGGAAGAATTACAAGAAAACGGAAGAACGGTAATAGCAGAGACAGCACAGGAAGAAAGGCAGAAAGCTGATACAACTGGCCCATGGGCGGCAGTATGCAGACTGTCCGCAGCAAATAAGTTCTTCACTATTGACAATTAACCATCTGTAAAGTATCATAATTATATTCTTATTATTAGTATTAAGTGCGTTCGCACATTCTGGCAGTTTCTGCCGCAAATCACATTTTATAACGGCAGGAACTGCAGAAGATAATGTCAGAAGTGTCTTTGTCTGCATTCCTGCTTTCACAGGGAGGTAAGAATGAAGGGAAAGACAGCAATTGGCGCGGCACTGGATGCCGCCGGGGCGAAGGCCCAGTACGATGGGCATGTAAAGCGTATCCTGGGAAACAGACAGGTTCTGGCACGTATTCTTAAGGGGGCGGCCGAGGAATTCCGGGAGTACTCCCCGGAAGAAATCGTCGGCTGGATTGAGCCTGATATCGAGATTGAAGGGACAGCGCTGCGTCCGGGAGAAACAGGGAAGGGTAAGCTTCTTATCACCGGGGACAGCACGGAGAGCAGGATACCCGGAGAGGGAACAATAACCTATGATATCAGGTTCCGTGTTTATGTTCCCGGACAGGGGCGCAGGGAGACAGTAAAGCTTCTGATGAATGTGGAGGCGCAGAAAAAATTCTACCTGAAATACCGGATAGTAACCAGGGGAATATTTTACGGTGCAAGAATGCTCTCGGAACAGCTGGACAGGGAATTTACAGACTCGGAATATGGGAAGCTGAAAAAGGTATATAGCATATGGATCTGTATGAATGCCCCATTACATATAGGAAACGCCCTGACAGAGTATTGGATTGGGAAAAGAGATATTATAGGGACAATGCCGGAAATGAAAAAGAATTATGATAAACTTTCAGTTATCATTATCTGCCTGAATGAAAAGAGCAAGGAGAAAGGAGGAGAACTGCACGGTTTTCTGAATACCCTGCTTTCCCCAAAGATGAATGCAGCCAGGAAAAAGGAAGTGCTGTTGAGGGATTATGGAGTTGAGATGGAACAGGAAATAGGAGAGGAGCTGAAGCAGATGTGTAATTTAAGTGAGGCCATTGAAGAAAATGCAATGCGGAAGGGTGTAAGGAAAGGTGTTAAGAAAGGAGTTAGAAAGGGAATCAGCCTGACTAAGAGTATAATGCGTCTGGCGGGAGAAGGGAAAACGGAAGAAGAAATTTCGGCTCTCTGCGGTGTCAGTGCAAAGATGGTACGTGAGATTATGGAGGCTTAGCTGATGTGCGGTGCTATAAGGTTTTCACAATAAAAGGGTGTGAATTTTTGACTTTTTTATATGCTGCCAATCTGACCGCTACATACATGCTCTGAGGAAGAACCGCTCTTTGTCAATGCAGCAAGGACGGTAATCTCCTTTTGCATGTAGGGCCGGATGCAAACGGTATAATCCCAGCGAAGGCTGAAAGGGAATTCACTAAAGTAGGGACATGGCTTCAGACCTATGGAGAGGCTGTCTATGGATCCCGGACAGCCGTTCTGATTACTGCGGCGAAATAACAGAGGATACGCTTGGAAAGGATATGATGAAGGTTAGCAGCCAGACAATTTGAGCTCCCTATCAGCCTAATAGAATATTTTACAAAAACAGTCAGCAGATGCATTTCACAAAATCTGTTAATTGTTTTCTGTCAGCCGGGTTCTGACTAAACAACCCCCGGGGATTCCTTATTTCCCCCATATTCCATAAAAATTAACAAGTTCCTCATATTCTGTTTCTGAAATCGAAAGAATAGAACCATGCCTTTTCCGACGTTTTCCCATATTAAATGAATCAGACGGAACCTGGGTAAAATTTCCAGAAGAAAGTTCCCTGGAAAGAAAAGGAACATAACCTGCGCCGTTACCAATATCGTCTGCACACAGGCACCACTGCCCTTCCTCTTTTCTATAAAAAATGACAGGGCCTTCCATGCCCTTTAATCCGGGAAGATGACCTTGGTATATATAATGATAGTCTGCAGCGTGCAGGCCGGAGCCAACCTCCATGGTGATTCCGCCGCAGAATTCTTCTGCGGAAAAACGGTATATCCGGCCGTTCTCCCCGGCAATTGTAGTATCAATAATATGCTCTTTTCGCTCAATAAAAGGGTGAAAATCTGTAAAATCATGAAAATCCCTGGTATATGCGGCATAAATCCGCTGTTTCCCGTTCACCATGGAAGCCCAATATACAAGATAGGCCTCCTTTGTTCTGTCGAAAAAAGCTTCCGGAGCCCAGACACAGCCGCCCTGCAGTTTTCTGATTTCGGGAAAATCCACGGCATACGGACTGCCCCAGCCGGTCAGAGTGTCGGACTCCCAGAGGATCAGATTAAGGCTTCCGTTATACTGGGCGGTATTCCAGCCTTTCTGATTGGCGATACGCAGGTCCGTTGCCATAAGATAGAATTTCCCGTTCAGGCAGTTTCTTACAAGAAAGGGATCACGGACACCTTTTTCTCCGATATCGGATACTAAGGCCGGACCGGATCCTAAATCCATCCAGTGCAGGCCGTCTTTGCTGACGGAAAAATAAATCTGTTCCCCGTTCTCATCTTCTCCTGTAAAATGTACAAATAAATATGCCATAGTATGCTGCTCCTTTTTTATAGGGGGATCCCGTTACTTTTATTTTGCTCAGAACATTATCTGCGCCTAAACTGTATCCTGTGATGGATTTATTTTCTGTTTCCTGTATTGTAGGGGACTAATGCCATACCAGGTGCGGAATGCCGCCGAAAAGTGCTCCATTGTGGAATATCCAAGCAGATGCGATATCTCCGTGATGCTTTTCGTTGTGTCTGTGAGAAAAATTACGGAAGCGGCCATACGTGCCTCCTTTTTCTTCTGCTGAAAATTTTTCCCGTAATGCCCCAGAAGCAGACGTTCTGTCTGCCGCTGGCTCAGCCCCAGCCGTTCTGAGAGCGTTTCCAGAGTCAGCGTCTGATAGCCATACAAAAAGCTTTCCTCAATAATCAGGGAAGCCCGGGAAGAGATGCTGGGAGGTGTGGATGCCCTTTTATCCGGGTGATTCTGCTTGTACTTCCTGATGAGCGATATAAGAAGCAGCTTCATATATGCTTCTGCCTGGATCTTATAACCGGTGTCTTTACGTTCCAGTTCCCGGAACAGCGCCTTTAATATATCCTCTGCCCAGAACTGCCGGCGGCCTGACCAGAAGGTCGTCTGTTCGAAAAGGCCGGCGAGCTGGGAAAAGGTTTTTCCTTTATCCAGCTTCAGATAGAGGCAGTATTCCCAGACCGGATCCTGTACGGAATAAACCTGGGCATGCTCCACGTAGGGTCCGGTGATATATAAAGTACCGGCTGCCAGTTCACAGGCCTGGCCGGAGAAAACTGCCCTGCCCCTGCCCTGCGCAACGTAATGGATTTCGTAGCAGCCGCTTCCGTGACTGTGCAGAGGGATAGTTTCCCGCTGGGGAGCGCTGATAAAATTCAACGTATGGATAATTTGGCCTTCAATGAAAACCGGAATATCCTGATCGGAATAGAATTCTTTATGCATGGCGGTTGCCCATTTTTGCTCTTTCTAACTTTATACGGCATCTATGTTTTATACCCAATATAATTCTATTTTTTCCTTTCAGCACTGTCAAGGACAAAACCTTCGAAAAGCCGACATGTTTTACTTTGGTTTGTCGGTTAAGCTTCTTAAAATATTCGTATTCTCTTCTATAATCAGGATTCAGGTGAAGCGGAGGGAGCAGAGGTAAGGCAGTCCCTCGCCTTGCCGCTGGAAGATTATGCTGAAAAACCTGACGGCTGAGGGTATAGAATCGGACAGGAATTCTGAAAAAATTGCGGAAAACCGGAAGCACGGTAATAGCAGAAATCTCACTATTGACAATTAACCATCTGTAAAGTATCATAATTATATTCTTATTATTAGTATTAAGTGCGTTCGCACATTCTGGCAGTTTCTGCCGCAAATCACATTTTATAACGGCAGGAACTGCAGAAGATAATGTCAGAAGTGTCTTTGTCTGCATTCCTGCTTTCACAGGGAGGTAAGAATGAAGGGAAAGACAGCAATTGGCGCGGCACTGGATGCCGCCGGGGCGAAGGCCCAGTACGATGGGCATGTAAAGCGTATCCTGGGAAACAGACAGGTTCTGGCACGTATTCTTAAGGGGGCGGCCGAGGAATTCCGGGAGTACTCCCCGGAAGAAATCGTCGGCTGGATTGAGCCTGATATCGAGATTGAAGGGACAGCGCTGCGTCCGGGAGAAACAGGGAAGGGTAAGCTTCTTATCACCGGGGACAGCACGGAGAGCAGGATACCCGGAGAGGGAACAATAACCTATGATATCAGGTTCCGTGTTTATGTTCCCGGACAGGGGCGCAGGGAGACAGTAAAGCTTCTGATGAATGTGGAGGCGCAGAAAAAATTCTACCTGAAATACCGGATAGTAACCAGGGGAATATTTTACGGTGCAAGAATGCTCTCGGAACAGCTGGACAGGGAATTTACAGACTCGGAATATGGGAAGCTGAAAAAGGTATATAGCATATGGATCTGTATGAATGCCCCATTACATATAGGAAACGCCCTGACAGAGTATTGGATTGGGAAAAGAGATATTATAGGGACAATGCCGGAAAAGAAAAAGAACTATGATAAACTTTCGGTTATCATTATCTGCCTGAATGAAAAGAGCAGGGAGAAAGGTGGAGAACTGCACGGATTTTTGAATACGCTGCTTTCCCCCGGGATGAATGCAGCCAGGAAAAAGGAAGTGCTGTTAAGAGACTATGGAGTTGAGATGGAACAGGAAATGGGAGAGGAGCTGAAGCAGATGTGTAATTTAAGTGAAGCTATTGAAGAAAATGCTATGCGGAAAGGGGTAAGGAAAGGCGTAAGAAAAGGTATCAGCCTGACTAAGAATATAATGCGTCTGGCGGGAGAGGGGAAAACGGAAGAAGAAATATCGGCCATCTGCGGCGTCAGTGCAAAGATGGTACGTGAGATTATGGAGGCTTAGCTGATGTGCGAGAGTGCAAAATAAAGTATGTTGCCGGCCAGGCTTCTCCTTTTTTGGCCTGATTTCCAATATTCTTGGTATTGCACGGCAGAATGGCAGACTGGATTATACGCTTTGTTTATGGGCTGCGTAGTGCTGCAGGCCTGGTTCTGATAATATCTGCAGGGCAATATTCCCGAAAAACGTGCCTAAGATACCTAAACTGTCTATGCAGCAAGGCTGATTGTGATATAATGATTTCTGAAAATGTTTCCGTATCCTTCTGATATTGATGAGAAGCGTATTGGAACTTTGGGTAAATAATAAAGCTGAGATATTATCTTTATCAGGAAATAAGAATTTTGGTCAGGATGGATGTGGCAGAAAAGACGGGAAGTACTTTTGTGACTACTGTCCGTCGCATTATCGCAGGCAGGCCTGTGGTATGCAGGGGGAGAACATGAAATTAACAAATATATTTATAAAATACTGTCTTAAATATTTTGTGGCCTTTATTATTATTCTGGCCTGCTGTATACCGGTTGCGGAAGTTTCCTATAAGATTGTTAAACAGCAGATTATTGAGAAGAACCAGCTTAAGCTTAAGGAAGGAATCAATATAATTGATCAGAATATATCCAAGATGTTTCTGCTGACAAAAAGCATGAAGCAGGATTATCATTTTAATATGCTGATTAAGAAGAAGGGCGAGTTAAAGCCGGATGAGTATTTGTGGCTGCAGTATGCAAGAAGGAAGATGGAAGGTGACAGCCTCATCTATACTTTTCCAACGTACAGTTTTCTGCTGTTTAAAGAAAATAATATTTATATATCACCGGTCCAGTCCGATTCTGATTTTAATGAATATTATGGGAAGTTTTTAAAGATTTCAGGGGCGGAAACTGCGGAGAAGCTTAAACAGAAATTATTTGAGATACCGGGGATTTATTCCTTTAATAAGGTGGATAAAATTAATTTTATTGCTGACGGAATGGAAAAGGAGCTCAGTAATGCCATAATTTGTATGATTAAGGGCACATCCAATTATACCGACAGCGCTTCCTATATAATGACCTATGTTCTGGATCCCAAAACCTTGATCCAGTTATTGCTGGCAGAGGATGCCATGGCAGAGGGAGTAGTGCAGATCGAAGATGTTGGGCAGGATGAGATATTATTAAGTTATGGCACTGATTGCATACTGCCCTGGAATAATGCGCCGGACGAAAGGGTTCAGATTAATGGGGAGGGGTATTTTCTCTGTTCCTATGAGGCCCAGGAAGCCGGTTGGCGGGTAACAATAGGTTTCCCGGAAACGATTGTGGAAAACCAGACAAAAAATATTATGTATATCATTCTGTTTTACATTTGCCTGGGAATTTTTATTGTGTTATGTCTGACCATTTTTTTCAGTTACAGGCAATATGCGAACATAAGGAATTTATTTGCCACCTTATCAGGGGAGGGCAGCGCGCCTGATAAGGGGCAGAATGAATATGAAGCCTTACGCTGTATTCTTAAGAATATTACGCAGAATAAGAACGAGTATAAGAGCAAAATGGAGAATCTGAATCAGCAGAACAGGGCTTTGATGCTGGAAAATCTTATTGTGCGGGGAATAAATACACAGGAAGAGCGGGAAGAATTCAAAAAATGCTTTGAAAGGCCTATGGAATATTTTTGTGTGGTGCTGCTCCGGATGAAGATTGAAGACTTGAATCAGTACCAGATAACTTTGCTTTGCATTATGGAATATCTGAAGGAAACTTCCCCCAATGATTTTTCAAACGTACATACAGGGATTAGGGATGAACTGTTTTTATTTTCACTGAATCCGGAAGATGCGTCTAATGTCAGCGGCATAAAAGTGATGTTCGAAAATATTATCACAGCGCTTTCTGATAACAGCAATATTGTTTTCCATGTGGGCATCAGCGCTATCGGAACGGACATATCGAATATCAACGTCTGCTATAATCAGGCAATGCAGGTTATTCAGGCTTATTGCAGTGAAGATGTTAATTCTGTGGAAGCGTATAATATCAATATTAATTCTGCGAAAGAGAACATAATTGATGTGGAATTTTTAAATAAGCTTTATAATTTGATTTTATGCGGTGAGAAGGAAATGATTGGGCAGCAGTTTTCAAAGGTGGAAGCATATTACCAGAAAATGCCAGTACAGTATGAGCTGCAGAAACAGCAGATTTTTTATACGGTAAGAAATGTAATTTACAGTGCGTATCTGCATCTCGTAACGAATCCGGGAGAGGCAGACATTCTGCCGGAATATCAGAGCAACTATTCTCTTTCGGAAATGGTTGGGAAGCTGAGGGATTCTTCCATTGCTGTCTGCAGCTATATGGAAGAAAAGAAAAAAAGCAGGAACAGTGAATTAAGGCAGAATATAATCAACTATATGGAATCGCATTTTATGGATTCTTCCATAACGGCATCATCTGTCAGCCGGGAAATGAAGATTTCTGAAAAATATTTAAGCCAGTTTATGAAAGAACAGACCGGTGAGACATTCGCTTCCTATTTGGAGAGGCTTCGGATCGTTAAGGCAAAGCAATATCTGGAAGAAACGGATTTGAGCAATGAAAAAATATCGGAACTGACAGGGTTCGGGGCGCTTAACACATTTTACCGAACCTTTCACAAGCATACAGGGGTATCCCCGAAGGCATACAGAAGTGCCTGCCAGCATTAAAAAGCAGGCACTGCGCCGCGGCTTTACAGCTGCAATATGTCAGAATATTAGATTGGCCCTTATATCAGGCTCGCTTCGCGGCAGTAGACTCAAACAAGCGCGAAATGCTGAATTTGCCTGGTATAGGGGCTTTTTAATATTCTGATTTGAGAATAAAAAACAAAAATGAGAGGGTCTGATTCTTGCGGATGGAGAGTAATTTAAGGAAAGTGGCACTATTCATAATCATAATTATCATGTAAAAATGGACAGGTAAGGAAAGCGGTTATCTATTGCCGATTTGGGAAGGAGGAGATGTTTTGATTTATGAATCAGTAAGGAAATATGAAGGGGAATTTAAAACTTTTTATCCTTACTCACCTGCAGCAGACAGAGGACGCTGGGAAAACCTGAATCTGTGTCTGAGAAAAAAGTGGATTTCTCTTGGGGAAGGTTACCTGAATACAGATTATCCGGCATTAACAGCTTCCGGTTATATGGAATTCTGTAATATCGGGGACAGGGCCGGATATGAGAGCGGTTACTTTGAAAGAAGGCGTATGCTGTATGCTCTGGTAATGGCAGAGTGTATGGAGGGAAAGAAGAGATTTTTAAGCAAAATAACAGATGGCATTTTTGCCATTTGTGAAGAAAGCGGCTGGCAGCTGCCTGCGCACAACCATTATAGTACAGGAGTTCACTACAAGCTTCCGGATATAGCCAATCCGGTTATGGATCTGTTTGCCTGTGAAACTGCCGCCGGACTTTCTATGGCTGCCTACCTTTTAAGGGAGGAACTGGATGGAATCAGCCCATTTATCTGTGAACGTATCCGTTATGAGATAAAGCAGCGTATCCTGGTTCCTTATCTGAATCGTGATTTTTTCTGGAAAGGAAAACCGGGGCAGAAGGTAAACAACTGGACAGCCTGGTGTACGCAGAATACCCTGATTGCTTTGCTTTCCGATGAGGATCTGACGCAGGATACAAGGAGGCAAATCCTGGAGCAGGCGGCAAGGAGCCTGGATATCTTTCTGGATACCTATGGGGAGGACGGCTGCTGTAATGAAGGCGCCAGCTATTACCGTGTGGCGGGTTTGTGCCTGTTTAATGCGCTGGAGGTTATGAATTTCGTAACGGATGATGCGCTGACAGACATATATCGCGAAAACAAGGTTAAAAATATGGCCCCGTACATATTAAATGTCCATATAGCAGAGGAGTACTATGCTAATTTCGCGGATTGTGCCCCTGCCTGTGAGCGGGCGGGCGCGAGGGAATATCTGTTTGCCAAAAGAGTAGGCAATGAAAATATGATGCGTTTTGCAGCTAAGGATTTCAGAGAAAATAAAAATACAGTCCTGCCAAGGCAGTCGGAAAATTTGTTTTATTTTCTGCAGAGCGTTTTTACCAGTGACGAAATCCTTGCCTTTGATGCATCAGGTGAGATAAGCAAGCCTGATATTTATTATGAAAGCGTGGGATTGTTTCTTGCCCGGGACGCGGAGAATTTTCTGGCAGTAAAGGCAGGAGGCAATGACGACAGCCATAACCATAATGATACAGGAAGTATTATTTACTATAAAAAGGCAAAACCGGTTCTCATAGATATTGGTGTGGAAACGTACAGCAGAAAGACATTCTCTCCGGAAAGATATGATATCTGGACCATGCAGTCCGCTTACCATAATGTATTGACATTTGGTAACATTATGCAGAAAGCCGGAGCAGAGTACCATGCGGATGTATTGGATGTAGCGCTGAAAACGGATCCTGTAAGAATAGATATGGAACTGGCAGGATGTTATCCGCCGGGAACAGTGTCAGGCTACAGACGTACGGTTGAGTTTAAAAAAGGAAAATGGATACGGGTGGCCGATCATTTCTCACCGTATGCAAAAGAGGTATTCTTAACACTGATGACTGTGGAGAAGCCCAGGCAGCAAGGCAATGTTCTTTATATCGGGGAATTGGAAAAATTATATTTTGACGGTAACGTTAAGGCAGAAATAGAAGAGATTGAATTATCCGATACAAAGCTGAAGAAGGAATGGGGAAGGAACCTGTACCGAACAAAAATATATCCTGCTGACAGTGAGATTGCTTTTACCGTCAGGCTGGATGAAAAATAAAAAGTAAAGGGGTAATACAAGTAATGAAGAAGAGTATTTACAGTGGATTAAAAAAGAGCTGGAAAAAAAGCCTGTCAATGGGTCTGGTATTATGCGTTCTGGGAATGAGCGCGGCAGGCTGTGGTAAAACAGCAGAAACAACAGAAACCGCAGGAACTACAGGAACTGATGTACAGGTATCGGAGGAAAGCGGAAAAGAAAAAATTACAATTGCACTTCAGGCAAACAGCTTTATCACCGACTATGATGATAATTATCTGACAAAAAAGCTGGAAGAGGAGATGGGAGTGGATATCGAAATCTATCAGCTTCCTGCCGACAGCAATGAGATGAAGACAAAAATTTCCCTGATGGTTTCCGGGGGAGATGAACTTCCGGATGTATTCTGCACCTATGGTATCCCTCAGGAACTGATATTGGATTACGGAAGCAAGGGCGCTTTTATCTCTTTGAATGATTATCTTGACAATCCGGAAACCGCACCGAATTTTAATGCTATCCCGGAAGAAGAAAAACAAGCTATTCTTGATACAATTACAAGTGCGGACGGGAATATTTATTCCCTGGCAAAGTATGAGCCTCAGTCCTGGAATCTGACTCCTTACCGTATGTATATAAATCAGGCCTGGCTGGATAATCTGGGATTGGATATGCCTGAAACAACAGACGAACTTCATGAAGTCTTGAAGGCTTTTGTAAATAACGATCCCAATGGAAACGGTGTTAAGGATGAAATAGGCGTATACGGACTGGCAGCAGGTGGATACGGCGAAAATATAACGGTTGCTTTGATGAATTCCTTTATCTTTTATAATGGGGGCTTATCTTTAGCCGAGGACGGAAAAACGGTCATTGCTCCTTATGCGACGGAGGAATGGAAAAAGGGTCTTGCGTATATGGCCGGGCTGTATTCTGAGGGGCTTTTATCAGCATCTATCTTTACGGATGATTCAACACAGTTTAAGGCAGTGCTGAATAATGAAGCGGCGAATCTTGTAGGTGTTGTTTCTGCGGGCAGTACAAGCAACTGGGCGGATGCAAATACAAATCCCAATTTCCTGGAGATGGAGCTTCTCAGCCCGCTTCAGGGGCCTGATGGAATTGCATATACTCCTTACACTCCTTATAACTCGGAACCTACATGGTATATTACTTCATCCTGTAAAAACCCGGAACTGGCAGTAAAAATGGGCGATCTATTTTTCCGCCAGGATATCAGCATGACAGCCCGTTATGGAGAAGAAGGCGTGGACTGGAGCATGGAGGACGACGTATTGTCTAAATACACCACACCTTATATTGAAATGGGAATTTTTGATAAAGTAACTGCTGTGGATCTGAGCAATTTGTGGGCCCAGAATAGTAATAAGAGCTGGCATAACATCGGTCCCCGTTATGCATCCCTGACCTTTACCGATGGTGTGGCGCTGGGAACAGAGGACTATAATCCGGAACTGAAAACAGAACAGCTGAAAGCACAGAATTATCTCAAGTATCAGTCGGCACATCCGGAACATGTATTGTCAGGCTATAAATATACACTGGAAGAGACAGAAAGAATTACAGAGGCCGCAACAAACATTCCTGATTTTGTGAAACAGAGTGTTGCCGAGTTTGTAACCGGAGCCAGAAGCCTGGAGGACTGGGATCAGTATCTGGAGGAACTTAACAATATGGGACTGCAGGAATATGTTGAGTGTACACAGGCGGCATTTGACAGGCTGAATCAGTAAGACTGTTCCATATAAAAAAGGAAACTAATCAAAGGGGCTGCTGTTTACCGGTGCTATAATATTCCGGATTACGGCAGCAGCCCTTCCCTAATTTTTACTTTAAAGGCGGTATCTCAATGAGTAATGTAGCGACAACAGGTAAAGGAATGAGTAATAAACAAAGGACAGTCTGGAAAAAAATCCAGAAACGCTGGCAGCTGTATCTTCTTTTACTGATTCCGCTTATCTATATTATTGTGTTTGCATATGTTCCTATGGGCGGTCTGGTAATTGCGTTCAAAAAGTATGACTTTTCCAAGGGAATATTCGGAAGCCCCTGGGTTGGGCTGGCTAACTTTGAAAAATTTATTTCTTCTTATAAATTTGGTATGGTTCTTAAGAATACGCTGACCATATCTTTATACAGCCTTCTGACTTTTCCCATTGCCATTATTTTTGCCCTGCTTTTAAATGCATTCCCTATGAGGCGGTATAAAAAAGTTATTCAGACAACTACCTATATCCCTCATTTTATTTCCACGGTTGTTATGGTTGGCCTGATTTTTCAGCTCTTAAATAACAGGACCGGAATGTTCGGAAGCCTTTATACATTTTTTACAGGAAGCAGCGCGCCTAACCTGCTTGCGGACGGTGAGTATTTTAAGCACCTGTATGTATGGTCAGGGGTATGGCAGGGGACCGGCTACAGTTCCATAATATACATAGCGGCATTGGCCGGGGTAGATCCGTCGCTGCATGAAGCGGGAAGAATTGATGGGGCAAGCAGATTCCAGCTGGTCCGTTATATAGATTTCCCGAGTATACTTCCCACGGTTAGCATCATGTTGATTCTGGCAATTGGAAATATTATGAATGTAGGATTTGAAAAGGTATTGCTGATGCAGAACAGCCTTAATATGAACTATAGTGAAATCATATCCACTTATGTGTACAAGGTTGGCCTGGCCAGCGGAATTAATGATTTTTCACTGTCCACAGCCATCAGTATGTTCAATTCCGTTATTAACTTTATTCTGCTCATAGCTGCCAATACTATCAGCAAAAAAGTAAGCGGCAACAGAATATTCTAAAGGCCGTTCAACACATATTGTGAACAGATGGGAGTAAACATGAAAAAGTTCAGAAGTTATAGTATAAATGATAAAATATTTTACATTATTACAGGATTTCTTTTAACAGCCTTTTTTATTATAGTTCTGTATCCCTGTATTTATGTAGTATCGGCTTCTTTTTCCTCAGGCTCCGCGGTAGAAGCTGGGAGGGTTATTTTGTGGCCCGTAGATTTCAGCCTGGAGGGCTACAAAGCCGTATTCCATACCCCGAGTGTGTGGATTGGCTTCAGAAATTCCCTTTTTTATACGATTGCGGGTACCCTAATCAATATTTTGGTTACAATGATTGCGGCCTACAGCCTTGCCAGGCCGGATCTGCCGGGTAGAAACGGCATTATGCTTTTCTTTACCTTCACAATGTTTTTCAGCGGAGGAATGATTACAGGATATATGCTGGTAAGATCCCTTCATATTCTAAATACCATATGGGCGATGCTTATTCCGGGCGCCCTGGGAGTATATAATCTGATTATTGCACGGACCTTTATCGAATCTAATATTCCCACTGAGCTTCTGGAAGCGGCGCAGATGGATGGCTGCAGTGATATCCGTTTTTTTGCGAGTATTGTTTTGCCGCTGTCTAAAGCAGTAATTGCGGTTTTGGTACTTTTTTACGGAGTGAGCCACTGGAATTCTTATTTTAATGCAATGATTTACCTGAACGATAAGGAGCTCTACCCTCTGACTATTTATCTGAAAGAAATATTGATGGCGAGCCAGATTGATCCTTCTACCGTTGCCGATCCGGAGCTGCAGAATCAGATTGCAAGAATGGCGGCCGTAATTAAATATGCGCTGATTGTGGTAAGTATGATTCCAATTCTTATCCTGTATCCGTTTATACAGAAATATTTTGTAAAAGGCGTTATGATCGGTTCTGTAAAAGGATAAGGGGTTAATTTTATTAGATATAAAAAAGGAGTTCATATGGAAGACGGAAAAAAATGGTTTTCGGATGCAAGATTCGGAATGTTTATCCATTGGGGGATCTATTCTGTGTGCGGACGGGGAGAATGGGTCCGCAACAGAGAACGGATTCCTCAGAAGGAATATGCGGATTTGTATGGTGCACAGTTTAAAGCGGAGAATTACAATCCGAAGGAATGGGCAAAGGCTGCAAAAGAAGCCGGAATGAAATACATGGTTCTTACGTCAAAGCATCATGACGGATATTGTCTGTGGGATACAAAGACAACAGAGTTTAACTCCATGAAGCTGGGGCCGCACAGAGACCTGTTAAAGGAATTTGTGGAAGCGGTAAGAGGCGAAGGCCTGAAAGTAGGAGTATATTATTCCCCTGCGGATTGGAGCCATCCTGATTATCCCGGTGCATATCTGCGGGATTGGCCCCATGTATGGAAGGATGAAGAAGCGAGAAAACGGTTTGTAGATTTTTATACCAGCCAGATTAGGGAGCTTATTACCGGTTATGGGAAGCTGGATTTGTTCTGGTATGACGGCTGCCTTCCTCAGCCCCTTGAGGGAGCGGAAGTAAATAAAATGATAAAGAAATACCAGCCGGATATTCTAATCAGCAACAGGAATGGGGAGCCTTTTGATTTTACCTGCTGCGAACAGGCAATAGTGCCGGCAAAGGATGGAAAGCCATGGGAAGCATGTATGACGCTGAATGATAACTGGGGCTACCATGAAGGCGATGATAATTACAAGTCAGCCAGAGATGTGATTTTACTGCTTACGGAGGTGGCAAAGGATGGAGGAAATCTTTTGCTGAACATAGGGCCCAGGGGAGATGGTTCCATACCGGAAGAAGCCCGCACGATTTTGCATAAGGTTGGAAAATGGATGGAAGCAAACGGGGAGTCCATATATGGTTCGCAGAAATCACCGTTTTCCTGGGGAACTTCTTCCACATTAACAGTAAAGGATAATCGTGTATATATCCATGTACATAAAAAGTTAAGGGAAATCTGCATTGCCGAAATAAAAAACCCTGTTACAGATATATATGTATTAAAAACCAAAGAAAAGCTGAAATTTACGCAGTCTGAGGATGGAAGGCTTTTCATATATGGGATTCCGGATACCTGGGATGAAGACATGGTGATCACACTGGTATGTGAAATGGATGGAAAACCGGAAGCTTTGGTAGAAAGGACTTCCTTTTGGATACCGGGTTTATAATGTGCCAGCTTGATGTTTATTTACCCGAAGATGTATACTGTGCATCCGGGAGAACAATTGAATTGTATAACCGTCAGATTTGCCTGCAGGCAGAGCAATATCACGTGAAATGGGACTGCAGGGTGGGAAAGGCATTAAAACGTAAATTTTCAGTAACGGGTACGGATGCTTTGCTTGGCGATTATTCATTAACATTTGAAATATATGACGACCGGTTAGTCTGTCTTTGCAGAAAAGAAGCTGTGCTCCATATTGTGAAAAATACGATAGTGCGGAAGTACAGCATACTGCCAGTCGGCGACAGCCTGACGAATAATAAACTGTGGGAGCCGGAGGTAATGGGGCTTTCCCATGGGAAAATTTCCTTTGTCGGCACCAGGGGGCCTTATTTTGCAGCTGATTCCCAGGGCAGCAAATGGAGCTGCTGCCATGAAGGACGTTCCGGAGCCTCCGCCCGGTGGTATACCGATGACAGTCTATACACTTTCGAAACCAGGTATGTGGGGAATCCTGAAGTTGACGGTAAAGGGAATCCATTTTTTGATCCGGTAAAAAAACAGTTCAGTTACTCCTACTATATCCGTACGCAGGGAAAATATTTGAATGATATGCCGGATTGTCTCCTTATTTATTTGGGAACCAACGGGATTGCCCTGGATAATGAGAAGAACGCAGGCTGTATAAAGCTGCTTGTTGATAATTTCAGGGCAGAAGAACCAAATATGCCTGTTTATGTGGTGAATACGTTATACAGGGGAAACCAGGATGGAATAGGAACCCAGCAGGATTCTGACGGCTATGCTTCCCAGGCGGGGCTTTTTAAATATGAAGAGGATAAAAAGGTAATGAACTTGCAGATTATGCTGTCTGATATGCTTCATGGCTGCAATAATCTGTATTTTATTCCTGTCGCGGCAACGCACGACAGTGAATATAACTTTGGGGCAGTAGAGACTCCGGTGAATCCAAGGGCTGTGCAAAAGGAGTATTTGCCTGTGGAAGGTGTTCATCCACAGGCGCAGGGATACTATCAGATGGCAGATTGTATTTGGTCGGTATTGGCCGGTACGCTGGACTGATATGGTTCCGAGAATATTATATTACCATTTAGTTTATGGATATCACTGTAAAAAGCAGAAAGAATAAGGTAGCGAAAAAAATATCACTCCGTTAATAGAAAGATTCCCGGAGTGATATTTTTGTTGTTTTTGAGTTTAATATTCCATTCTGGGATACGTGCAGATATGAGGAACAGTATCTTCTGTCTTATTTTCATTTGGGGATTTGAAATAGAGGCTGAGAAGAACGGATTTATGATTTAATGCTTGGGGTATTTAATATGGAAAAGTATCCTGTTAAGGAAAGCAAGTTTTTTAAAAATGAATTTGCTGATGGGGAAATATGCGCTGAACTATATTCTGAAATCAGCAAGGCAAAAGATGCACTATGCAAAAAATTGGGCGTAGATGAAGATAAGTAGCTGAAATGTATAATAAATAATTTTTATGATATTATGAAATATCTATCTATGCAGAAGTATGATTACGGTGTTTTACAATGCGGAGAAAAGATATAGAAAACCTGCATTTCCTAAAAATTTTCAAGACTGGGAGAAAAGCGGCCACGCTCTATATCTTTTTGGAACGAGAGAGAGACTTCCAGGAGTTCGGCGCATTCGGCTTGCGTAAGATGTCTTTTACTACGGGCATCTTTTACTGCAGCACCTAAAATTTTTGCATCATATAAAGTCAATGACATAATCTCGCCTCCTTTACGTAGTGTAAAACCATACCAATGAATTGTAAAAACGGTATAACAGTATATAAAGGTATGGTTATACACTACCAATCTAAATATGATCTTATTAATGCACTAAGATACAAATATGATAATATTTGTAAGTAATAATCTCTAAGGCAGAACAGGCTTTATTATTGGAATACATTATTTCTATTGCTATTATTCCTGGCGCTTATTTTGTAATTATTGTTACCTGTAAATATGGTATAATATAGAGGCCGGCAAATTATTGCCTTTTACAGAGGAAAAATAAGGTAAAGCTGTCTGGTGAAAACTCAATAAATTCACCTCCTTTTCGGAAAAGACAGCCAGATACCGGAAAAAATAAAATGCTGAACAGATAACAGGGAATACAGGGATATAGCCATGGGAAGATATTTTAAGCTTGATATTGCAAATAAGAAATACAGATCCGTACTTCTGCTGAGTTACAGTATAATCGCTATAATTGCAGTTGCCATCGTAATTACAGGGGTTTTTGCCTGGTTCAATTCATATACGCAAAAAGTGGTTTATGACATGTCCATGGTTCAGCTCCAGAACCTGGATACCACGTTTACGAACAGTATCGATACGTGCCGCACGCAGCTTCAGACAGCCTGGCAGGATTCCAACATTAAGCAGCATATCTATACTCAGAATGAGAGCTGGAAAAATGAGAACTGGATTGGCAGTTATTTTCAGCGGCTTTGCGTGAATAATGGTTTTGCGGAGTATATCTGCCTGTTCCGGAATGAAAATGAGTTCCGGTACTATGGCTGGCGCTATCCTTCCGAAGCAGAAATGCAGCAGATTGAACAGGGGGTTATGGAAACCTCCAATGATATGGAACAGTTTATTATACATACGGATACCCGAAGCAATCTGTGCATCTTTTTTACAGAACGGAATGCGATGGGGGAGAAACCGGTGCGCGGCATCATATATTCCCTTGATTTGGATGCCCTGGAAAAAACGCTGATTTCACAGAACGTAGAAGATACGACCTTGCTTGTATATAAGTCCGATGGACAGGCTGTGATGAAAGGAAAACTGTCAGGGGAACAGCAGGACGAAGTATGGAGTTGCTTAAAGGGAGGAGATTTCAGCGGTGGCAGCAGAGAACTTCTTCTCAATGATTCCAAGTATCTATGCAACAGTATCTATAATGATTCCCTGGATATGCATTTTGTCATGCTGCAGGATTATCATATTATGCAGACAAAGCTTGCGGAGATTAAGAAAGCAGCTTTTCTAAGCGTTATCATAAGCCTGATTACGGCGCTGTTATTGGCCGTATTTCTGGCGAATAAGCTGTATTACCCCCTGGAAGACTTTTTCAGCCGAATCGGTTCCGGCCCGGAGTTGATTCCGGGGAATGAAGACTACAGTAAAAAACAGGCGGAAATTACAAGTGATAAAATAATCAGTCAGATACATATGATGTCGCAGCAATACCATTCTGATAAAATTCTGGGTTATCTTGGCGGAAATGAGGCTGATGCGGTAATTCCGCCTGTACTCAGGCTGCAGGATCGTACCGAGCATTGTATCCTTATTTTATTCTGGACCGATGAACATGTGATGGACAGCCGGATTACACAGGATATCCATCAGACGTTGGACGAGAATCATTCAGGCTGTAAAATCAGTTCATTTTCAGATGCCAGGGCCTCATGGACTTTAATGATGATAAAGGAGCCTGCGAGGATAGGAATGCTCAGTGATCCGGACAGAATAGCCGCTATGTTAAGCGAGGAATGCAGACAGATTCAGAAAACGGTCCCTGTCCGGATATATTATGCAGTGTCCGGCCTGATATCAGATGAAAATGAACTCAGGCCTGCATTCAGGGATTTACAGACATTGCAGAAGTACCATCTTTTGGGAAGGGGAACGTCCGGCATGACTTGCGAACTTCTGAATGACGGAAAGGAAAATGCTGTTCCCAGAAAAATATATGAGGGTCTTCTGAGTAATATCCGGGCCGGAAAAACTCAGGACTCTGTAGAAAGTATATCAGAAATACTGGATGAGCTTTCCGGCTATGAAATAAGAAAGGTTTTGCTGTTCCTTTCGGATTTATGCGTGCAGATTGAGCAGTGTATTATGGGATGTGAACTGACCGGAAGGCAGAGGCAGGAAAAATATCTGGATCATTATGTTAAAATAACATCCCTATATGATAAAAGCGATTTGGAATACTATCTGAAACATTTAATAGAAGAAACCTGCCTTGAGAACAGTGTTTTCCAGGAAAAAACACTGCGCATGAATATGCTGGATGCGGTGGAATATATCCGTAAGCATTACCGGGACGATGATATCTGTGTGGAGCTGGTGGCGGATCAATTCCATATGTCGGTTTCCTACTTCAGTAAATTGTTTAATGAATATGTGGGTATGACCTTTCCGGAATTTATAAATGATCTCCGTCTTACCTATGCATCTGAAATGCTCAGGTCAAATCCGGAGGTGAATATCAAGAGAGTTGCAGAAGCTTGTGGATTTGGTAATACTTCCTATTTTTCTTCGCAATTCAAGAAGAAATTTGGCATTTCTCCATCTGCATTCAGGAATGGTAGATGAAAATAACATAAAAATATAAAATTGATACGCGTTCTGGCCCCGTTTTTGTGGGAAAGTGAATAGAATGCGTATCTTTTTTATTTTCAGAGGCAGTCCTCCCGTACTACAATAAAACCATCAAAAAAACGGGAGGCAAAAAGATGTTCAAATCAAAAAAACCATCTGAGCCGGTCGGTACGATAAGAAAGAAGTCCGGTTTTAGAAAATTCCGGCAGGATATTCCTCTTTATATCCTGGCTTTGCCCGGGGTAATTGCCCTTCTTCTATTTTCTTATTTTCCAATGGCCGGTATTGTTCTGGTATTTAAAGATTACAATTTTAAAGGAGGGATATTCGGAAGCCCCTGGGCAGATCCCATTTATAAAAATTTTCGTTTCTTCTTTAATAATATTTCCACGGCCATGCGTTCTACAGGACTTACAGTCATGTATAATCTTCTCTTCTTTATTGTAGGAACCATTTTTGCGGTTGCCATTGCCATTATGCTCAGTGAAATAAAAGGGAAAATGTTTATAAAAATTTCCCAGAGCCTTATGTTTCTGCCTTACTTTATTTCCTGGATGGTCATGGGAGCAATTCTTTATGCATTGCTGAATGCGGATTCAGGCCTTTTGAACCAGACCCTGGTGTCTTTGGGAAAAGAGCCTATAGATTTCTATGCGAATCCTAAAGCGTGGATAGCGATTCTTACTATAGTTAATACATGGCAAAGCTGCGGATATACATCAATCATATACTATGGCGTTCTGACAGGAATCGATTCTTCCCTATATGAAGCTGCGAAGGTTGACGGCGCATCCAAGCTGCAGTGCATCCGTAAGATAACCGTCCCGCTTTTAAAGCCTACAATAATTATTCTTTTTCTGCTGTCCGTAGGAAATATGCTGAAGGGTAACCTGAATATGATAATCGGCCTTACCAATTTAAATCCTGTATTATTCTCGACAACGGATTTAATCGATGTATTTGTATACAGAAGCGGCGTAAGGAACGGAGAAATGGCCTTCGCCTCAGCAATATCCTTATATCAGTCCATCTTTGGATTCCTGCTTGTAATTACGGCAAATAAAATAGCGGGGAAATTTGATAAAGATGCCACCTTATTTTAGAAGGGAGTCAACATGATACATAATAAAAAGAAATTAGGGGCAGATAATATCCTGTTAATTATTTTCTATGTTTTACTCACTGTAATTGCTGTAGTCTGTATTTTCCCAATCATTTTTGCAGTGATAGGATCTTTCACACCGGAAAGTGAAGTTGCCGTGCATGGATTTACGCTTTTCCCCAGAGAACTTTCCCTGGAAACATATCAATATGTATTTCAATCACAGGGAAGCAAGCTTTTAAATGCATATAAAAACAGTATACTCACAACCTTATGCGGAACAGCCCTTTCTGTGTTAATAACGGTTTGTTATGCCTATGTCCTGTCCGTAAAGGGTTTCCGTTTCGGAAACAAATTGGCTTTCTTTGCATATTTTACAATGCTTTTTAACGGCGGAATGCTGGCCTGGTATCTGGTCTGCACCAAATATCTTGGTATGAAGGATAATTATGCGGCCATGTTCCTTCCCTATGCAATGAATGTTTTTAATATGTATTTGATGAAAAACTTTTTTAACGGACTGCCCTATGAACTTGTGGAAAGTGCGAAGATTGACGGCGCGGGTCATTTCCGGATTCTCGGGCAGATAATACTTCCATTGTCCAAGGCCGGTATTGTGACAATAACCCTGTTTTATGCATTGCAGTATTGGAATGATTTTTACCTGCCGCTGATGCTGATTAATGACGAGAAATATTATACGATTCAGTACATTCTCTATAAAATGATGTCCAATATCCAATATCTGGCGGCAAATCCGTCAAGCAGCGTGGCATCCCATATAATACTGCCTGCTCAGACGATAAAAATGGCGATTACCTGTATTGCCATCGGCCCGATTATACTGATTTATCCTTTTATTCAGAAACATTTTGTAAAGGGTGTAACGGTGGGCGCATTAAAAGGTTAATTTGGTGAAAACCAAACTATAAAAAGGAGAAAAATCCTCTGCTCGCCAGAGGGAAAATTTCTAAAGAAATTGCATTTTTCTCCGTAAAAATAAGGAGGATTTCAAGGATATGAAAAAAAGAAATGTTGCAGCGCTTATTGCCGCTGCGGTAATGGCTGTGTCGGTGCTGCTGACCGGCTGTGGGGAAAAAGCAGACGCGCCTGCAGATAATACTGCCGGCGGAAGCCAGGAAGCGGCCGGGGAAGAAGCTCCTACCCAGGCGACACTTATTCTGTATGGCGAGGCTTCTGCAAGAATGTCTGATTTTGGGGAACATGAATTTCATGACAAGGTTTTGGATGCCATTAATGTGGATGTTACGGTACAATATCTTCCCTGGTCTGAATATGCGGGAGGAAAAACGGAACTGATGCTTTCATCCGGAGAAAAATTTGCGACTTATACGGATACAGCATTTTTATCAAAGTGCGTCTCCAAGGGATATTATGCGGATATTACAGATGCGGCGGAAAAGTATGCAGAAGATTTGAAGAAAAACTGCGGCGGCGAAGAAGCTTTTGATATCTGGAAGGTGAATGGAAAGCTGTATGCACTTCCTTTTGGAAATAAACCGAATGCAGGTGAGAACTATGTAATTATAACCAGGCAGGATCTTCTGGAAGAGGTTGGCATGACCGAACTGAAAACTCTTGAGGATGTGGAAAAATTCTATACGCTTGCCAAAGAAAAACACCCGGATATCATCGGTTTTGGACGAGGCGGTATTCTCCCGCAGATGGTAAACGGGGCGATTGAATCCGATATGAACGTATTCCGTCTGAATAATTTCGTATCTACGGATGGAAACAAGGCGGATGACCCGACTGTGTATAATTATTATGCATCTGAAGAATATAAGCAGGCCTGCAAAATTTTCAGGGAATGGTATCAGAAGGGTATGATTCCCAGCTATGTAATGTCCAATGGCTCCCAGATTGATGCGGAATTTATGTCCGGGAAAGCTCTTTTTGCCGCTGGTGCGAGCTATCGAGTTTTTGAATACGAGGATGCGGTAAGGAAAGCGGATCCCAATGCAAAATTCAAAAATTATTATCTGGGAGATCAGTCAAAGAAACCGCTGATGTCCAGAGGAACATATTCAACGGCTTTTGCCGTAAGCGCCAATGTGGAAGGCAGAGAACTGGAAGGCTATGTTAAGCTGATTAACCTTCTGCAGAGCAGCCAGGAATGGTGTGACCTCATTCTCTATGGTGTGGAAGGAAAGGATTATACAATCAGTGACGACGGCCAGCTGGAGATGATTAATACAGATACCTTATTCGAAACATGGCTGCCTGATAATATTAATTTCAAAAGATATCAGAGCTATATTACAGAGGATCAGATTAAGACCTATGAAAACTGGAATGAAGGCTGTATCCCTCAGAAGGATTTGGGCTTTTCCTTTGATATGACACCGGTACAGACCGAGTACGCACAGATGCAGGCGGTTGAGCAGGAGTACTTCAATCCTATAACCAATGGCCTGGTGGAATATGATGAAGCAATTGATGAGGCGCTTAAGAAGCTGGATGAGGCGGGAATCGACCGTTTCCTGGAGGAGTATCAGAAACAGTTTAATGCATTTTATGAGAGTAAGAATAAGTAACAGGCAGGCATCCGAGTAAAGCAGGCCGCTTCCCTTATCCCCGGGAAGCGGTCTGTTCCCAATTTTTTCTGTACTCAGTAGGGGTACACCCCATATTTTTCTTAAAGGTCCTGAGGAAGTGCTCATAACAATGAAAGCCGGCCAGGTCTGAAAGCTCCTTAATACTTTTGGAGGAATATTCAAGCAGGTGGCAGATGTGATGCAGCTTCAGTTCGGTGACATATTTTTTTGGAGATACCTTATAATGCTCCTGGAAAACGGAATAAACATATCCTTCTGAGGTGTTAAGAGCATTGGAAATATCAGAAACATGTTGGATGCTTGTATAATTGTGTTCGGTATATTCTATAATTTCGGAGGCTTTATTACGCCAATGTTCATCGGCCGGCTGCTTTGCATCTTTGGGAGCCTGAGAGCGGCACAGAATATTGAGGATTGTTGCCAGCTTTAGATAGTTATCGGCTTCATAATCCTTAAAACAGTTTGCAATCTCCTTTATACATTTAAAATCCGTATCACTTAAATGCAGGATTGGAGTCTGAAAGCATTTCATAAGCTGTGATGTTGCATATTTCCTGAAGTATAAATGCAGATATGCTTCAGAAAAGTGAATGCAAATACCGGAGAAGGGAGTGGTTCCGCTGCTGCTATGCGGAACGTTTGAGAGAAAAAGTGCAGCGTCGTGCGCTGAAGTAAGATAAACAGTTTCTCCTATATTTACGGTTCGCTCGCCGGTTTCCAAAATATATATTTCAGATGCAGGATGGTAATGTGTGAAAGGCATATTCCATCCTGTTTCCATTTTCTCCTGAGAAATTCGAAATCCGTCATTGATAATTTGACGTTTTATTGTCATAGGTATATACTCCTTAGCTCACATGAGTTATTGTCAGTAAAATATATTATATATTAGTAAAAATCATTGTGAATTACAAGGGTATTTGTTATGGTTTATTAAAATTATGAAAGCCGCGGCGGATGAAGGAAACGGGGGAATAAAAATGCGTATAAAATTAAATATGGATCAGGACTGGAAGCTTTTTGTGGGAGACTTGAGTCCAAGAACCTCAACTGAAGGATGGGGAGGTGCAAAGGCAAGAGCATACGATTTTGGAGCAACTGCAATTTCTTTGGATGACAGCGGGTGGACAGCAACAGATGTGCCGAACGATTTTGTTGTCAGTGGGGATTATACAAGAAAAAGCGCCGGGGAAAATGAGCTGCAGAAAATCCCGGCAATGGAAAGTGTGGATTCCAGACATTTTGCCGGTGGCTGCCTGGAGGGGAAAATCGCATGGTACAGGAAACATTTTGCACTTCCGGAGGGATGTGAAGAAAAAAGGGTAATTTTATATTTTGATGGTATTTTCAGGGACAGTACGATTTATTTAAATGAATACCTGGTGGGGGCACATAAGGGAGGCTATGACAGTTTCTGGCTGGATATCACTGATTTCGTAAGCTTTACCGGAGACAATCTTCTGGCGGTCCGTGTGGATGCCTCCGGCCGCGAGGGCTGGTGGTATGAGGGCGGAGGGATTTACCGTCATGTAGCTCTTGAAATCTGTGATACTGTTTCCATAGCACCCTGGGGCGTATTTATCTCCCCCGCTGTGGACTTAAAGAACAAATCCGCTGTTATTTCCATAAAGACTGAGATTGCTTCTAAGAATATCAATGCCGGGGAAATACAGCTGAAAACGGAAATCATTGCTCCGGATTCCCTTTCGGTATGTGAGGCTGCAAAGCTGCTGCAGCTGGAAGCATGGGAAAATAAAAATGTATCGCAGGAATTTCACATAGAGGATGTGATGCTGTGGGATTTGGATAATCCGCTTCTGTATAAAGCTGTAAGCAGCATTTACATAGATGGCAGGCTGGCCGACCGCTGTATAACAAGCTTCGGTGTCAGGGATATATATTTTGACGCGCAAAAGGGCTTTTTCCTGAATGGTACACATTTGAAGATTAAAGGGGTATGCTGCCACCATGATCATGCAGTGGGTGGAATTGCGGCAAATGACTGTATACAGGAGTACCGGCTGCGGCAGCTGAAAAAAATGGGAGCCAATGCATACAGAAGCGCCCATCACATGCCGACGCAGGAATTGCTGGAAATGTGCGACAGGATCGGAATGCTGGTCTTTGATGAAACAAGACGCATGTCCAGCTGCGAAGATGATTTGACTGCATTACGGACGATGGTAAAACGCGACCGTAACCATCCGTCGGTATTTTTATGGGGGATTGGCAACGAGGAGGTTTTTTCCCAGGATAAATCAGAAACAGCCCGAACAACAAGAACTATGAAAATGGAGGTGAAGAAGCTGGATCCTACACGGCCGGTTACTTCCGCCGTAGTCTGTTGGAATGGAAAGGAACGTTTTAGCACTGCACAAAATTATATTCCTGTAACTAAAAATCTTGATGTTATGGGCTTTAACTATTGTGCACAGGCATGGGATGATTATCATGCCAGCGTGCCGGATCAGCCGGTTATCATAACTGAGGCGAGCAGCAACAGCGGTACCAGAGGCTGTTACAGTACAAATGAGGCGGCGGCAAAATATTATATTTATGATGATGATAATGCTGAAAAAGTAAAGAGCGGCAAAAATGCAGTCCGTCGGGGGATTGCGGAACAGGAATGGAAACTTTGTTCTGAGCGGGAATATCTGGCGGGGATATTTATATGGACAGGAATAGATTACCGCGGGGAACCAACGCCGTTAGGGTGGCCGGCCGTTTATTCCCAGTTTGGTGTTTTTGATTACTGTTGCTTTCCCAAGGATAATTTCTACTATTATAAAAGCTGGTGGGGGGAGGAAGATGTGCTTCATATTTTTCCGCACTGGACATTTCCGGGAATGGAAGGACGTAATCTGCCAGTGTTTTGCTTCAGCAATCTGGAAGAAATTGAACTGTTTGTAAATGGGCAAAGCTGTGGCAGGCAGAAAATGGAGAAAAACGGCTATCTGGAATGGAAAGATGTAACATATTTTCCCGGAGCTGTTACCGCGAAAGGGTATCGTAACGGACAGCTGGTTTTAGAAAAGAAAATTACAACAGCGGGAGTGCCTTCACGTATTGAGGCGGAGATATTCCGTGAAACACAGCAGACAGCGGAAAAGCAGACAATCATTTTAAATTTCAGTATAGTGGATGAAAATAGTAATATTGTTCCCTATGCGGACAATGAGCTTTCCTTTGAAGCTGAGGGAGGCAGAATCCTGGGGTGCGCTAACGGCAATCCCGGTGATCACAGCCCGGAAAACATTCCGTTAAAAAGAGCTTTTGGGGGACGGGTACAGCTTGTGGTGCAGGCAGACAGAAAGCAAACGGTAAAGGTCAGGGTAAAGACAGCAGCCCTGCCTGAGCAGGTTTTCGAAGTGAAATAACAGAGGAGGCTGCCTGCCAACTCCCTTTGGAAAAAGATCGTAAATCATGTATTTGGTTTCACCTGAAAAATATTTCCTTATCCTTAAAATATAAATAGATTTCCTGCAGGCTGTAATAAATACTGTCATCTCAGCCGGCGGGGAATCTTTTTCTTTGCCCTCAAACTGAACAATAATGCGATTGAAATATAGAAAAAGACGAATAGATTTAAAAAAATAGGGCTTAAAAAATTTAGAAACTGATAAAAATGCTGAATATTTTAATGAATTTTAAGTTTTCATGGTTGAATAGCACAAAACCATATGTTAGTCTGGCCTCAGAAAAACGAAGGAGGCCAAGGAAGTGAGTACGAAACAAAAAAATAAGAAAGCAGTTCCTTATGCAGGGAAAAAGGTCAGCCTGCTGCAGGAAATCAGGCAGAAATGGTTTTTTTACCTGATTGCGATACCTGGCGTAATCTGTCTGATACTTTTCAGTTATCTGCCGATGGCCGGTCTGTATGTGGTATTCGAACGCTATACCTATCAGGGAGGGCTGTTCGGAAGTGAATTTGTAGGATTACAGAATTTTAAATTCTTCTTTATGAATCTGAATAATGCCATCCGGGCTACCAGGAATACACTGGTGATTAACGGGTTCAGCATTGGGTTGGGTGTAATAGTTAATGTAGGGCTTGCAGTGTTGCTGAACGAAATTAATGCCAAAAGATACAGAAAGGTAACCCAGTCGGTGATGCTGTTCCCTTATTTTATATCCTGGATTGTTGTGGGTATGGTGGCGCTGGCTCTCTTTGATGAGAATACGGGAATTATCAATTCTGCGATTTCCGCACTGGGAGGCACCCCGGTGGAATGGTATTCCAATGCGGACTACTGGTGGCCGATAATGATTATAACTACCATATGGAAAAACGCTGGCTATGGTTCCATCATTTATTTCTGCGCACTCACCGGATTTGACCAGAGCCTGTATGAGGCGGCAGAGATAGACGGGGCAAGCCGGTGGCAGAGAATCAGGCGGATTACGCTGCCGCTGTTAAAGCCTACCATTATAATTATGTTTCTGCTGAATATTGGGGGCATTCTGGCGGGCGGAGTGGATCAGATTATGGGCATGACCAGCCTGAACCCGCTGCTGTTGGAAAAAACGGATACCATTGCCACCTTTGTATATCGGTCGGCAATCGTAAACGGGCAGTTTGAGTCAGCCTCTGCAATTACCTTATATCAGTCTATTTTTGGTTTCTTTCTGGTGCTGGGTTCCAACCTGCTGGTAAAGAAATTCGATCCAGATTACGCTTTATTTTAAGGAGGCAAATCCGCTGCTCGCCGGAGGGCAAATTTCTAATGAAATTGCATTTTGCTTCGCAAAACCAGGAGGAAAACCCTCTGCTCACCAGAGGCTCGCATTTTGCTTCGCAAAACCAGGAGGATTAAAAAAATGAAGAAACAACAAGAGACACAGTCCCGTAAAACGAAAGAAAGCATCCTATGCTATGTAATTGTGGGGATCATGGCGGTCAGCTGCTTCCTTCCTCTTTGGATAGCTTTTGTAGCATCCATTTCCGATGAAACGGCAATTGTCAGTTACGGGTTTTCCCTGCTGCCCAGGAAGCCTACCCTGGAAACCTACCGGTTTATTATGGAAAATAAAGGAACTATGCTGTTAAGGGCCTATGGGATATCCTTTTTATGTGTAATCATCGGCACCATTTACTCGGTGGCCGTAATGTCATTGTTTGCCTATGCGACGGCGCAGAAAAAAGAGAATTTCAGATTCGCTAATATTCTTTCCTTTTTTGCATGGTTTACCATGATTTTCAGCGGGGGCCTGCTTCCCTGGTACATACTTTGCACGAAATATTACGGGCTGCAGAACAATATCTGGGCGCTTATCCTGCCTTATGGAATGAATGTTTTTTATATGTTTGTATTAAAAAGTAATTTTAAGGCGGTCCCGGAGGAACTGGTGGAAGCGGCAAAAATAGACGGGGCCTCCGATGCCAGGGTTTTCTTTTCCGTGGCGCTGCCGCTTGCCAAGGTGGGGCTCGTCAGCGTAATCCTGTTTATGGCGCTGCAGTATTGGAACGATTTTTATTTATCATTGTACCTGATTACAAAAACGGACTTATATACACTGCAGAAGCTCTTATATAATATGATGGCGAATATTTCAGCCTTGCTGACCAATTCGTCTCTGCAGTCGGCAAAGGACCATATAGTGCTGCCGTCCAATACGGCGCGGATGGCCATGACGGTTTTTACCGTTCTGCCGGTACTGGTGTTTTATCCCTTTGCTCAAAAATATTTCGTCAAAGGAATTACGGTGGGAGCCGTGAAAGGTTAGGCCTTATATATCTGTCACAGTACGGATATTTAAAAGGATAGATTGTTACGTGCGTTAATAGGCACAGGAAGGAGCAAAATGAGAAAAAGAGTTTTGGCATTGGTAATGGGGTTAATGATGTCAGCATCTGTGCTGGCAGGCTGCGGATCGGGAGGAACCGGTGAAAATACGGAGGCTGCGGCTTCTGTCTCCGCAGAATCAACGGCTGCGGAAAGTACGGCGGCACAAAGTACGGAGGGCACTGCCGATACGGCTGATAAGGAGCTGGTAGATCTGAGGCTGATTTTTTACGGGGATATGTCTTCCAGGCGGGAGGAGTTCTTTAAGAATGAGTTTCATGACGCCGTCCTTGAGGATCTGAATATCAACCTGACTGTAGAATTCCTGCCCTGGGGTTCCGATACGAATGTTTCCACGATGCTGGCATCCGGGGAAAGATTTGCAGTGGAGTATATCGTATCCAACTATGACTGGCATACCAAAGGATATCTGGCGGAAATCGATGAATCCCTGCTGGAAACCCACCTTCCGGATTTGATTGCAACAAGAGGTGAAAATAACGGCTTTGAATGTACGAAGTATAACGGTAAAATTTACGCCGTTCCTTTCGGTAATAAGCCATATGCCGGATCCATGCAGTATTTTGACGTAAGGGGCGATATCCTGGATGAGCTGGGATACAAGAGCGCGGATGTGAATACGCTGGAGAAGCTGGAAGAGGTTATGGCTTTATGTAAGGAAAAATATCCGGATATGAGAACCGTAATGAACCTGGACTTCCTTCCGTACGCGCTGTGGTCCTACTGCGGAGAGGGAACCAGATCCGTCAATGAAGCCAATGATTTCGTCTATGTGAATGAAGAGGAAGAGGGCGATACTGTCTATAGCTATTTTGAATCCGACGCCTTTAAAAAGCTTTGTGAAATCACCAGCAGATGGGTGGAGCTTGGCTACATCAACAAGGACCTGATTACCAATCCCTCCCAGAGCGATGCTGACTGGAATGCGGCAAACTGCCTTTCCAGAAACGGAATGCCCGGTTCCCTGATTTCCAGCAGCCTGAAAACAGCGGATCCTGACGCCTATGAAACCATGGTAAAAATTGGGGATCAGAAGAAGGTTAAGAATAAGGATTATGACTGGGGCATTGCAATTTCAGCGGCTGATCAGGAAAACGTATCCCGCTGGCTGGATTTGTTTAACTGGATGTACAAGGATCAGGAGCATTTTAATTTCTGTGTATATGGTGTGGAAGGTAAGGACTATGAAATAAATGAAGATGGTTCCATTAATAAGCTGGTATCAGATTCCTTTATCGACAGCTGGTTTATGGAAGCTATCCCCTATAATGTTTACGACTCATCCATACCGCAGGAAACTATCGAGGAATATGAGCACTTTGATGATGACGCAATTTTTTCCAAACTGACAGGATTTTCCTTCGATACAAAGCCGGTTGCTACGGAAGTGGCAATGCTGACCTCTATTTATGATGAGAAGCTGAAACCCATGGCGTGGGGCTTCCTGGATTATGATGAAAATATCGATGCCGTAATTGCAGAGCTGAAGGCAGCAGGACTGGATAATTATATTGCGGAATATCAGAAGCAGTTTTCTGAATTTTACGCACAGAACAAACAGTAAGGGCTTTTTGATGCAAGCCGGGAAAGGCGTCCGCAATCCTGCGGGCGCTTTTTTCAGCAGACAGGGAGAGGAAATTACTGACGATCCGTCTGCCGCGTTCAGGGGATTTGGCTGTTTTACAGATACAGGGTATTCTGCTACAATAGATGCAGAGAAAGTGGGAGGTATAAGGTTATGAAATGGCTTCGGGAAAAAACAAAAACCCTATTTTCCAAAACGCTGCTGGGGATGCTTTCCATATCCCTGACGGTGCTGATTGTGGTGGCGGCAGTGTTATTTGCCTGGTTCCGCACGCAGATGGTGGAAGGGTATTATGAGCTTACCCGTGCAACCATGGGAAATACGGATGCAGTTTTCAGCCGGAGCATTACGGATGCCAGGAATTTGTTATCAGAGTGGTATGCCTCTCCTGACGGAGTCAGCCTGCGGCTGGAAGAGGATACGGATTTTACCAACCACATGTCCTTTATCAATAAGGTGCTGAGCATATTAAACGGTACTGCGTATCTGCAGTCGGCCTGCTTCATAAATTATCAAAAGGAAATGGCTCTGAATATAGGATCCAACGTATCCTTTCCTGAAAATCTTGATCACATACTGATAGAAAAAATGACACAAATTGGAGGGCAGAATAATGCCTGTGTATGGAATGTACAAAGCAGGCATTCCGATCAGGAAGCGATTCCCCTTCTTACCATACCCATGGCTGAAACGGCGATTACCGATCCCCGTTTCAGCGGGATGGCAGTAATAAATATTGATTTGAGGCAGATGAATAAGAGCCTCTTTTCCAATACGCATGAGGAACAGTTCCGCATTGTGATTTTGAATAAGGATGGGGTAGTGGTTGGCAACAGCAACCTGGAAAATCTGGGAGAGGACTGGTCTGACAGGGAATGGGTACAGCGCGTACTGGCACATGAGGAGCAATTTGAATTGAAGGAGGATGGGAAGCGCTGGGAATTTTTATCCTTCCCTGCACAGCAAAACGGATATTATATTGTGGCGCAGTCGGATTATGTCACGCAGATTGTGAATATAAATTACGTTTTTTATATTGTTTTTGCCGTTATCATAGTGGCGGCGGTGACAATTATCCTGATGATGATGCTGGTTTCCCGCCGTATTTTCAGGCCCTTTAACCAAATGGTCGGGAATCTGAAGGAATCACAGATTGCGGAGGAAATGGAACCGGGTGCGGATGAGGACGAGATCGCTTTCCTGGAGCATTTTTATCAGGGGATTTCCACACATATTGAAACACTGAATGAGAAAAAAGAGAATGACTTTATTGTAAAGAACCTGCTGCTGGGAAATCAGAGGAAGGAAATCCAGGATCTGATGCAGCAGAAGGGAATTCTTTCGGGAAACCGTCCTTATTATATGGCTGTAGTTTTTATGGAGAGTGCGGACCGGGCAGACAGCTTCAGTATGCAGGAATATGATATGCTGAGAAATATGGCGGGCAGCGTGTTTACAACAGCCTTGGAGCAGTTCGGGCATTGTACCGGCCTGGAAGTGGGCCTGAGAAGAATGCTGTTCATCGTTTATCGGGAGGATGGAGAGGAACAGGCGGAGCAGCTGATCGTGGAGGCGGTTGGCAGAGCAAAGGCTTCCATACAAAAGCTGTCACAAATCCGCACCTATATTATGGTGTCCCAGGCATTGTGGGACGGCGGCAGCGATTGTGTCCGTTATTTCGGATGGATCAACGATTGCCTGAAAACAAGACATTTATTGGGCTGTGAAGAAACGGTGGTTCTTACCGGTATGGAAAATGAGATACCGCAGGACTGGGATGATGTGATTATTGGCTGTTTGAAGCAGAGGGATAAAGAAGGGTATATGGAGGCTGTCCGTAATCTGCTTGAGGCTTGTGAGATGATGCCCTACGGACAGTTTGTATCCAGGCTGGAGCAGACTGGGGCAGCGATACTGAAGGCCGGGAGGATGAGCCGGAATGCGGAAGGCAAGGAAAATGGAAGAGGTTCCCTGAGGGAGCGGATAGCAGCGCTGACAGGAAGGGAGGAGCTGCTTTTATGGCTGGAATCCCTGTATGATGAGGCAGCCATCCAAATCAGCAAAATCAGCAGCCATTCTACTGCAGCCATGATGGAAGAAGCGGTGGATTACATACGGAATAATTATGACGACAGTAATCTGAATGTGAACCTGCTGGCGGATAAGCTGAATATCAGCGCCGCCTATTTTGGGAAGCTGTTTACGGAATTTACCGGATCCAGGACATTGGATTATATTTTGAAGGTCCGCATGGAAAAGGCCAGGGATCTTCTCCTTTCGGAGGCGGATAAGGATATTTCACAGATTGCAGATGCCGTAGGCTATAACAACAGTACCTATTTTACGACTGCTTTTAAGAAGTTCTATGGCGTAACCCCTTCCCGGTTCCGGGATTATCATGCGGTTTCCGAGCTGGAGGGCGGCAGCGCTTCCAGGGAATAGTTCCGGGCGGCTGCCGGAATGAGCGACATATAAAAAAGATTGGTTATGAGGAGAGCATACGATGCGTATTACTATGTTGGAAAATGAATATTGGTGGGGAGGTATCGTGAATCTGGGCGAAACGCTTCCCTATGATAAAGACAGTGATTGTGAGCTGGATTTGGGAACGATAAAGCTGTCGCTGGATCAGTCGGCACCGCTTTTTGTATCCTCCAGAGGACGATATATCTGGAGCGATAAGCCGTTTCGGATCCGGTTCTGGCACGGCGAGATAAGAATCCGCTCGGATTATCCGGTGGAACTGAATTCGGATGGGAAAAATCTCAGGGATGCCTGCCTGAATGCAGCCAGGGATAAATATACACTATCTTCCAGGGTGCCGGACAGGCTATTTTTTGAAAAACCGCAGTATAATACCTGGATCGAACTGAATGTGAATTCATCCCAGGAAAAAGTATTAGAATATGCTGAAAATATTATCAGCCATGGAATGCCCGCTGGGATTCTGATGATAGATGCCGGCTGGCAGATTTGCTTCGGAAACTGGGAATTCAGGAAGGATACCTTTCCGGAGCCGGAGAAAATGATCAAACGCCTGCACGAGCTGGGCTTTACGGTAATGCTGTGGACGATGGCGGTGGTTGATCCGGAGGCTCCGGATTATGAAAAACTAAAGGCACAGAAGCTGCTGCTTCAGGATGCGGACGGCAATACGGCGGAACGCTGGTGGTGGGCCGGGCGCACCGCTTTACTGGATTTGTCCAATCCATTCGCGGTGGAATGGTATAAAAGACAGCTGGATTATCTGCAGGAAAAATACGGTGTTGACGGTTTTAAGTTTGATGGAGGGGATGCCTATTTCTTTGACGAGGACGATGCTTCCTTTATAAAAGGCTGTGAGCAGGATCAGATTGCATGCTATGAAGAGCTGGGGAAGCTCTATCCCTTTCATGAGTTCCGCTGCGGCTGGAAGGGAGGCGGAAAGCCCTATGTGCACCGGCTCCAGGATAAAATGCATACATGGGAAGGAGAGGGGCTTAACCAGATTATTCCGCATTCCCTGCTGCAGGGGCTGACCGGGAATTTCTACCATTGTCCGGATATGCTGGGGGGAGGGGTTTTTAATGACCTGTTTGAAACAAGCTTTGATGAGGAGCTTTTTATAAGATGGACGCAGGCGAGCGCGCTTTGCCCGATGATACAGTTTTCTCTGGCGCCATGGAGAGTATTAAGCCAGGAAGGCTTTCGGATTGTGGAGAGGATGTATCGGCTGCATCAGGAAATGGCGCCCTTCATTCTGGAGCTGGCCGGGAAGGCGGCTGCTTCCGGGGAGCCGATAATGCGGCCGATGGCATATGAATTTCCGGAGGAAGGGATGGAACGGATCCTGGATCAGTATATGCTGGGCAGCCGTGTTATGGCAGCTCCGGTTATGAGGAAGGGTGCGGTAAGCCGGGAGGTTGTCCTTCCCGGAGGGATGTGGAAGGCGGAGGACGGAACGCTGTATGAGGGCGGGCGGACTATCCATGTGGAAGCAGGTTTGGAGCGGCTGCCTTATTTCATAAAAATTGGATAAAGGTAAAAGAGTGCTGCTTCATATTGACGCAATATCATAGAAATCCTATAATTAAGTTCTGCGCGCCGGCCTGCAAGGGAAACCACGATTACAGAGGCAGGTCCTGCGCCGGACTTTTTTATATTAAGGGGAGATAATATGTTATGTTAATCAGGAATTATGTGCAGCAGCTAAAAAAAGAGTTTAAGAACTACAGCGGGGCCGATCTTATAAAGGATCTCATGGCCGGGCTGACGGTTGCGGCGGTGGCGCTTCCGCTGGCGCTGGCCTTCGGCGTAAGCAGCGGTGCGACGGCGGCGGCCGGGCTGGTTACGGCCATTATTGCCGGCCTGGTGATCGGTGCGTTTTCGGGCGGGTTTTATCAGATATCCGGCCCTACGGGGGCAATGGCAGCCATATTGATGTCCGTTATTGCAGGATATGGCTTGCAGGGAGTTTTTGCGGCCACGCTCATTGCGGGTGTCCTGCTTGTGCTCTGCGGTATTTTCCATATCGGCAGGCTGACAAGCTTTATCCCGGCGCCTGTTATTACGGGATTTACATCCGGTATTGCCGTGATTATTGCGATGGGGCAGATTGATAATTTTTTTGGCGTTGCGTCGGAAGGATCCAGCGCCGTGCAAAAGCTTTTCAGCTATGGGCGCCTGGGTTTTCCGGTGAATTTGCAGGCTGTTTTGCTGGGAATGTTTGTTGTATTATTTATGGTGTTTTTCCCGAAAAAATGGAACGCGGTGGTGCCGGCTTCCTTTCTGAGCATTATTATTGCCACAGTGATTTCTGTTGTAATGAAACTGGATGTGGAAACGGTGGGTGCCATTCCCAAAACGCTTTTCCTGGAGGACCGTCTGGATATTGCGGCGCTGAATCTCCAGGATATCAAAGGGCTTTTCGGCCCGGCGGTGAGTATTGCCATGCTGGGGATGATTGAAAGCCTGCTGTGCGGGGCCAGCGCCGGGAAAATGGCAAATGTCAGGCTGAACAGCGATCAGGAGCTGGTGGCGCAGGGCATCGGAGATATTATCCTGCCCTTTTTCGGGGGGATTCCCGCAACTGCGGCCATTGCCAGGACGAGCGTTGCGCTGAAATCCGGGGCGCGCACAAGGCTGACCGGGATATTCCATGCGCTGGGGCTTCTTGTTTTTATGTTTATCCTGGGGCCTGTGATGGCAAGGATTCCCCTGTCCGCCCTTGCGGGGGTTCTGATGGTGACCGCCTTCCGCATGAATGACTGGAAGGAAATCAGGTATATTTTTTCCCATCATTTCAAAGGGGCCGCAGCCAAATACCTGATTACCATGGCGGCTACCATTTTATTTGATCTGACCACGGCGATTCTGCTGGGTGTGGTAACCGGGCTGGTTCTTCTGGTCAGCCGTTTGTCCCATATAGAAATCAATTATGAGAAAGTGGATATGAGCCGTATCAAAAATGCGGACGAGAGGCTGAATAAGAAGTATGAAAATGCTGCGGTCGCTTACCTGACGGGAACCATAATTTTTGCGAACACGCAGAATATTGAGGAAATCCTTGTAAAAATGCAGGAGTTTGATACCGTCCTGCTGTCCATGCGAGGGGTTTCCTATATGGATATCTCAGGCGCCATTACTTTTATGCAGGTGCTGGCCGAGCTGCAGAAACAGGGGAAGAAAATCTTTTTATGCGGAGTGCCGGGAAGTACCATGAATATGCTGAAGCGTTCCGGTATTTATGATATGATTGGGGAGAATAGTTTCTACTGGAGCGTGGAACGGGCGCTGCTGGAAGAAGGGGAGGCCGCTTAGGTTTCAATCCGGCGGGCCGTTTGGCATAAAATCTCAGTTTAAAGTTTAAAAAGAAAGGAGCAGAACCATATCGTTTATGGTTCTGCTCCTTTTTACGATGAGTAATTATTAACCGGCGGCAATTTTTTCCTTTAAGGAAAATACTTTAAGCAAATTCCTACTGCTGCAGCTTGGTGGTGTTTCCAGCCTGATACTGCTCCAGTCTTTCATCCAGGATTGCCTGATATCCGGCATCCAGATATTTCTGGGTCAGTTCATCATACAGAGCATCAAACTCTTCGGGTGCACACATGGTCAGCTGATCCCTGTATTCCTTATACAGCTCGCCCAGTGTACCGCGGTATTCGCTTTCAGACTCAAGGACAACGGAGTAAACGGCATCAATAATTGCCAGTCCTTCATCGGCCATTTTTACACGCGTATTGTAGAAGTCAAGTACTTCCTGTGTGAAATCCTGAGGTAAATCCTGAGGAAGGGTTGCTTTGATAATCTGTTCCATGGTACCGGCGCTTCTGCCTTCCCTTACCACTGCCCAGTAGTCCTTGTTGTTATTATAGCCCTGCTTATATTCGCCGCTGTAATCAGCCACGCTGATGGGAAGTCCTTCAGCATCAACATTGTAGTTTTCGCCTTCAACACCCCACTGTAAAGTGAAGAGCACGTCTTCCTGGCTCATCCATTCCAGATACATCCAGGCAGCCTTCAGTTCATCTTCGGTTGCGGAAGAGGAAAATCCTACAATCATACCGAACGGGTTATCGGAACGATAGGCGGCATTGTCAGCATAAACTGCATCAGCGGGCTGAATGCCGAGGGTTGCATCCTGATTATTTTCGTAGAAGGAAGTAAGCCAGTCCATGTTTGCGGAAATGTATCCGCCGTAGAATGCTGCTTTTCCGTTAACGAAGTTAGCCTTTGCGGTTTCTGCATCGGTTACATAGTATTCGGGATCGATAAGGCCGAGGTTATATTTTTCATTTTCTCTTTTTACAAGCTTTTTATTGGCATCCCAGCCGAGTGCGGGAATGTTCATGTCGCCGTAAACGGCCCATTCCTCTTCCTTCTGAGGATAGGTCCTGTAGCCGTAATTCTGGTCGGAGCCAACACCTGTCAGCATTGTGCCGCCTGCCGGATAGTCGCACAGACCGGCTTCCTTAATCTTGGTCAGGGCATCTTCATATTCTTCATAGGTTACGGGAACATGATCATAGCCAACCTGATCAAGCCAGTCCGTACGCCAGAATACCTGCCAGGTATAGCCTGTGTTGTAGAAAGGTCTGTTTGCCAGGGCAAAATAGGTTTCGCCGTTCATAACAGAGTAATCAACCAGATTATTTTCCACCATGGAATTGTAATAAGTAGGAGCGGTTGCTGCAAAGTCATCCATATTGAAGGTGGTTAAATAACCATCGTTTGCCCAGTCTGCAAGCTTGGGGAAATCATATTCCATTAACATGGTGGGAAGATCATCCGATGCTGCAAGCAGTGCGTAAGAAGTCATTACGTCGGTTCTCGTTATCGGGACATATTCTACGGTAATATTGTATTTGTCACCGAAGTTCTCCTGAACCCATTTTGTCCAGTAGTTGTCATTAACGGTAGGAACCCCTTCCACGCCTCTGTCATATACGGGAATTTTCAGGGTTACATTTTCGGTAAAGGGAGTCATTCCCTCGCTTTCTGCTGCAGTAGAAACTGCTTCGGAAGAAGCCTCGCTGCTGCCGGCACTTTCCTCGGCGGCGGGAACTTCAGCCTGGCTTGCTGTTGTACTTTCAGCAGGCTTGCTGCCGCACCCGGCCAGCATTCCTGCCGTCATAATGCCCGCTAAAGCCAGTGCAAGCACTTTTTTGACAGTTTTGTTTTTCATAAATAAAATCCTCCTTTTTATTTCATATCCAGAACATCTGGATAGATTATCGAATCAGATAAATAGTTACCCCTTAACCGCACCGATCATAACGCCTTTTACAAAATACTTCTGCAGGAAGGGATAGATACAGATGATTGGGATGGTTACGAACATTATGGAAGCTGCCTGCAAAACCTCAGGCGTACTTGTTACATTGGCTGCCTCTGAAAGCGTGGTTGTCTGTGCTTCCGTGGCAGAAGCCACCATCTGATACAGCTTGTACTGAATCATTTTCAGCGTATCTGTCTTAATATAATATTTATTATCAGCATAGGAATTCCACCGACCTACCGCATAGAACAGGGACAGGGTTGCCATAATGGGCTTTGAGAGCGGCAGTACGATTTTCCATAAAATCTGCAGATTGCTTGCGCCGTCCAGGAATGCTGATTCCTCCAGACTGTCAGGAATGCTCGACTGGAAAAAGGTTTTCATAATCAGCATATTATAAGGAGAATAAATCAGCGGCAGAATCAGTACCCACATGGAATCAAGAAGGTGCAGATCCTTTAACAGCAGATAGGTGGGGATAAGTCCGGCGCCGAAATACATGGGGAACATCAGAAGGAAGGTAAAACCGGTTCTTCCCTTCAGCCTTTTTTTGGATAACGGGTAAGCTGCACAGGTACAGGCTACCATTCCAAGCAAAGTAAAAATCATGGTAACTACGACACTGTATCCCATGGAATAGACCATGGATCCATCCTTAAACAGCGATACATAAGCATCAAAGCTGATATCCTTAGGCCACAGAAAAACCGATTTGGACAAAACCGCCGAATTACTGGATATGGATTTTGCAGCAAGATGCAAAAACGGGAATATACAGGTGGCGCATAAGAGTGCCAGAAAAAGCATAATCAATCCGTCGCTGATGCGGAATTTATTTATAGCCCTGCTTCCTTCGCCGGATGACTGTTCATTATGTACATCATTTTTATTTTTCTTCGCCATTTCTACACCTCCTTAAATCAGGCCGTCTTCACCAAGTGCTTTGGCAAATTTATCAGCTAACAGTACAAGAACCAATCCCACTACCGATTGGAACAACCCCACTACGGTAGACATGGAAAACTGCGCATTCCCAAGTCCTTTTTCATAAATATACACGGCAAGCTGATACTGGAATTCCCTTACCTGCGTATTGCCGAAAACATCCAGACGTTCGAAGTTACTTCCCATGATACGTCCAAGATTCATAATCAGAAGCGTTACCACTGTGCCTTTCATTCCCGGAAGGGTGATATACCACATACGTTTCCATCTTCCGGCGCCGTCTATCATGGCAGCTTCATACAGCTCGCCGCTGATACTGGTAATTGCGGCCAGGTAGATGATGGTTCCCCATCCCATGCCCTGCCAGACGCCAATTAATATGTAAGATACGGCCCAGTGCCATTTTTCTGTTAAGAAGGGAATGCCATGTTCAATCAGGCCTGCATTCTGCAGGACCACATTAATCATTCCGCTGCTGGGCTTGAATATCTGATAGGCCACGCTCCCGACAATAACCCAGGAGAGAAAATGGGGCAGATAAAGGATAGTCTGCGTTACTTTTTTAAATCTGGGATAACGCAGCTCGTTCAACATCAGTGCCAATATAATCGGCATGGGGAAGCCCACAAGCAAATCCAGGAAGTTGAAAACAAGGGAATTACGAAGCGAACGCAGGAAATCAGCATCCTTAAAAACCTTGGCAAAGGTTGCAAAGCCTACCCATTTGCTTCCGTCAAAGCCTTTTGCCGGCTTGTAATCCATAAATGCCATCCGGAGTCCGGGATATGCAGCATAACTAAAAATAAATACCAGTGCCAGGGGAAACAAAAGCAGCAAATACAATTGCCAGTCACGCTTAAAAGCATTTCTCCAGGTTGTTTTGGTCTGAACCTGCGGCATTGCTGTTTTACTTTTTGCCATAGCCAATTACCTCCATTTGTATCCTTTACAGAAGCCTTTTATTTTCTGTACCTATTGGTGAATTTATTTATGTATTATGCATTATTTCAAGTTCTTTTTCTATTCATATTCAAATTTGTTTTGTGCAAAAACGACCATTTATTCCGTCTGAAGACGCAAAAACAACGTACAATGCATAAAAGTTTATAATTTTTTGTTAAATATCAATAAAATTTACCGGATTGATTTCATTATTTCTGTATATCTGATAAAATTAAATGGTAAATAATGGAAGAGGAGGAGTATCATGGCAAGGCGTAAAAATGTTATAACAGAATACCGCAGTTATTTTCTTCCGCTTCATTTTCCGGTGGTACTTCTTGCGGGAGATTATTGGAGGATATCTGATAAACCCAGTGGAAGGCTGCATTTTCATAATTGTCTTGAGCTGGGTGTCTGTCACAGTGACAGCGGTAAGATGGAATTTTTTGGAAAGACATATACCTTTAAGAAGGGAGATGTTACCTGTATTCCCCGCAATATCCCGCATACAACGTATTCAGCGCCCGGGACAAAAAGCCATTGGTCCTATATTTTTTTAGATCCGGAGCTTTTGTTTGCGAAGTTTCTTCCTTCCGCCTGGCGTAATTTTGATCTGTCAATGTACAGCTTTCATAACTGTAATTTTATATTTGGTCAGCAGGAATATCCTGATATATATTCTCTGGCGGTACAGGCGATTGAGGAACTGAAAAAACAGGAGACAGGATATCAGCTGAGTGCACAGGGATTATTGCTTTCCCTGTATATCAAGCTTTATCGGATGCAGTATCTGGAGGCCAAGGCCAATCCCGATATAGAATCAGGTATACCGGAGTATTCCCTCCCAATTACCGCTGCATTAAATTACATAGAAAATTACTACGATCAGCCGCTGACGATAGAACAGCTGGCCGAACAATGCCATTTAAGCGCCACGCATTTCAGACGTACCTTTCATGATATTATTGGAATGCCGCCGCTTGAATATCTGAATATAACAAGGATTATGAAGGCCTGTGTTCTGCTGCGCAGTACCCAGGATACGATTTTAAGTATTGCTGAGCAGACCGGATTCCAATCTATTTCCAGTTTTAACAGGCTTTTTGGACGTATCATGCAGATGTCTCCCAGAGAGTACCGTAAGCAGATGCTCCAGGCGGATGAACAGTTAAGGAACCAGTCTATTCTGGAATATTCGGGATGGCTGTTTCCGGAAAAAGAATAAGAAGGATAGACTTGCTATTTTATTTCATAATAGCGAAGGGAGCGGGAATGAGCGATAAGACTGTTTTAAGGGAACTGGCCTCTCGGTACGCCGAGTTTGCCCGCAGTGAGGGAAAACGGGAAAAAATCAGGCTACACAGGGCTGTAAACGATTTGGAAATGATACGTCCCATTGTATTGATTGATGAAATCCCATGGGAAGAAATGGAGATCGGTGACGAGCTTGCCCTGCGGTGTGAGGATGAGGATTACAGGGGCCTGGAGCAGGATCTGAGGCGCAGCCTCTATAAGCTGAAGCATATGCCTGCGGATCTGGCTCTGCCGGATTTTATCGGAGTGGGAAAGGTGATTCATTCCACCGGGATAGGCGTGGAGGTGGAGGAAGAGCAGATTGGGAAGAATAACGGCGGAATTAGTTCCCATAAATATCATAATGTTTTCCTCGAAAAGGGGCTGGATATGCTCCATAATCCTGTGATTACTTATGATGAAGAGGAAACCCTGAAGCGTTTTACAAAAATAGGGGAGGCTGTGGGAGACATACTTCCGGTAAAAATAACCGGCCAGCCTACAGGATATGAGCTGGGCTGCAAGACTTGGGATACCATAGTTACACTGATGGGGGCGGACGATCTCCTGATGGGGCTGGTGGAAGAGCCCGAGTTTATGCACCAGCTTGTACAAAAACTGACGGATATTTTCATGAATACCGTAAAGCAGTATGAGGAACAAAACCTGATTGAAATGGAGCCTCTGTATTGCCACAGCGCCTCGGCTTCTGTTTCCGGCATGGGCAAAGAGGCCGGGGATTATGAGCACAATAACCTGAAAAAGGTCTGGGGACGCGGTCTGGCGCAGATACTGGCGGCGGTATCACCAGCGATGCATGATGAGTTTGACATACAATATATGATCAAAGCCATGGAACCCTTTGGCTATGTTTATTATGGCTGCTGTGAACCGCTGGATAAAAAGATTGATATCCTGGAGCAGATTCCGAACCTGCGTAAAATATCAATCACTCCCTGGGCGGATATCAATACGGCAGCGGAGCGTATCGGCTCCCGCTATGTGATTTCCTGTAAACCGAATCCGGCGCAGCTTTCCCTGGGAAAGCTGGACAGGGATGCGGTGTATAAGGAACTGTCCGGTATCCTGGCTGCGTGTAAGAAGCATGGCTGCTCCTTTGAATTGGTTTTAAAGGATATCAGTACGGTGAACGGGAATCCGGAATGCCTTTTTGAATGGGAGAGGATTGCCATGGAACTGGTGGAGGGGTACTGATAATACCCCGATAGAAAATGAAAAAACATCTCAGTTGGGATTTCCAATGTAGTAGAATTTACATGGATTTCAGCTGGGATATTTTTATGTGTAGGTGAATATAAGTTGATATCTTTAATCTAATATTAACTATTTAATAAAACTTCCATATAGCTGAGCCTCTTATATCCATAATCAGAAAATTTATAATAAAAATGGTATAAATATGTAAAAAGTTTTGTATATATACTTTTTTGATTAAATATGATAAAGATAGTAGCAACAAGAAAAAGCTGAGCCTTTGGAATGTAGGAGGTATCTATGTCAGAAAATATAGAACTATCTGTTATGAGAAAGCATAGTGCCCTCTGATTATTTACAAAATCGGTTGAAATGAATTATAAAGATGGGGAAAAGGAGATAGTAATGAAATTGTGGTATAAACAGCCAGCAGGCATATGGAATGAGGCTCTTCCTTCTGGAAATGGCCGAATTGGTGCTATGGTATATGGCAGAACAATAGAAGAGATAATTTCCTTAAATGAGGATACGTTATGGTCTGGTTATCCGAGAAATACTCTTCGAATGGGTGCAGATGAGGCAATAAAACAGGCGGAAGAGTTGGTTTCCCATAATCAGTTTGCTGAAGCTGGGGAAATTTTGGATAAATATGTGTTAGGTGAGTATTCTCAGGGCTATTTACCCTTTGGCGATCTTAAACTGAATTTTTTAGGAGTAGATGAAAAAAATATAAACCTATATGAGCGAGAATTGGATTTGAATACTGCATTACAGAGGGTAAGCTTCATTTCTAACGGAATAAAATATAAAAGAGAAATTTTTGTTTCAGAGCCGGATCAGGTGCTGGTAATAAAACTCATGACTTCTGAGGCACAAAAGTTAAATATGGAAATGGGATTTTCTTGTCAATTAAAACATAGTGTGAGTACAGAGGATCATGTGGTTTCACTCAGTGGAGTTGCTCCGTCCTTTGTGTATCCAAGTTATTATAAGCCTGAAATAGAGGAACCGGCCATTTATGAAGAAGATGATGCAAAGAAAGGTATGCGTTTTTATGGAGAAGCTGTAATTGCATCAACTGATGGAACAGTAGAGAATGGGGAAACGTCCTTAATGGTTTCGTGTGCATCCAATATTGAGATCCGGTTATTCCTTGGTACGAGCTATAGCGGATTTGATAAGTTGCCATATCTTGAAGGTATGGATGAAGTGGCAAAGGTGAAAAAACAGAAATATACGTGTGAATCTATATCATATGAACAATTAAAACAGAGACATACGCAGGATTACTATTTGTACTATAAACGTGTGGAATTATCCCTTGCCCAAACAGATAAGGAAGAGAATATTGCTACAGATGAACGTATGATTAGGTTTCAAAAAACTCAGCAAGACCCATTTTTGTATGAACTTCTTTTCCAGTATGGAAGGTACCTTATGATAAGCAGTTCAAGAAAAGGAACACAGGCAACGAATCTTCAAGGGATCTGGAACCATTTGCTGCGTCCTTCATGGTCCAGTAATTATACTCTTAATATCAATACGGAAATGAATTATTGGCCAACTGAATGTATTGGCCTTCCGGAATGCCATGTTCCTCTATTTGCTCTGATTGAAAAATTACGAATAGTGGGCAGAAAAACCGCAAAAAAATATTATGGGGCAAGAGGGGCCGTAGCATGGCATAATTCAGATATATGGGGGCTTGCTACACCGACAGGAAAAGAAATGTCTGGATTCTATAGCTGTTGTTACTGGAATATGTCATTCGGTTGGCTAACAAGACATTTATTTGAACACTATGAATATTCTCTTGATGAATGTTTTTTAAGAGACACTGCATATCCGGTTATTAAAGATGCTGTAGAATTTTATCTGGACCGATTAGTAGAAAATGAAGATGGATATTTATGGATGTTGGCTTCGACATCCCCGGAAAATAGATTTTTGTATAAAGGGGAAAATCTTGGAATTTCAAAATTTACAACTATGAGCAATGCAATTATAAGAGAAGTATTTCAAAATTTTCTCAAGTGTGTCGAAATATTGAAAATAGATGCGGAAATGAGAGAACAGGTAAAGTTTGCCATTAATAAGCTTCCTCCCTTTAAAATTGGAAGATATGGACAAATGCTTGAATATGATGAAGAGTTTGAAGAACAGGACTTGCACCATAGACATATTTCGCATTTATACGCTCTGTACCCAGCGTGTGAAGCTGCTGAATATAATAATGAAAAGTTGGCTCAGGCATGTCGGCGTACACTGGAACGCAGGGGAGATGAAGGCACCGGATGGAGTCTGGCCTGGAAGATATGTGCCTGGGCAAGATTAGGGGATGCTGATCATGCATTGAAGCTTTTAAAACGTCAGCTTCAATTGGTTGGAGATGTACAGACAGAGAATTATAGTGATGGTGGAGGAACCTACGCGAACCTGCTCTGTGCACATCCACCGTTCCAGATTGATGGAAATTTTGGAGCTTGCGCGGGTATCTGCGAGATGCTTGTACAGTGCTGTAATAATGATATATATTTGCTTCCAGCATTGTCCGCAGAAATTGGAAATGGTTATGTGAGGGGACTTAGAGTTAAAAATAGTATGACGCTTGATATGGAATTTGAAAACGGTGAGCTTAAAAAAGCAGTTTTGCATCCGGTCTCCTATAATGCACGTCGGGTAAAAATTCATTATAAGAAATCTGTGGTAGAAAAAATTGTTACACATTCAGAATTGATAATCTCTATCGAGAATGGAATTATTCAAATAAATTAGAAATAGATATTATAAATCGGGGTCCCGGGGTAAAAACTTCTGATATAAGGGATAGCAGAGGTTTTATTCTGGGATTCTTTGTATATAGATGGGATAGAAAAGATTTATTATAATAAAGGGCATATACTTCGTAAATAAGTATGTTCAGATAATGTTGTTTTGGCTATATTTTTATATAATTTTAGAATATAATGCAATATTAAAAAATGAATATGAATACTGCGTTATTGAATATATACATTTTTATTAGATGAAGCAATAATGTAGTAAATGTTACATGTATAAAATAGAAAAAGGCTGGTTAAAAATTGATAAAACTTATACTTAACTGCCCGTGAAATTTCCACATCGGCTAAGGAGGAAAATACATGAAAAAACCCAAAATATTATTGTTTGTTATGCTCGCAAGCGTATTATTCTTCTTCGTTATAAATATAAACAGGTGTTATTGTGAAAAGCAGGATGTAGCAAAAGAAATATTAATAGAATTATTTGTATTGGATCCCTGTGAATCATGCAGAGAAGGTGCAAAGTTTGAAGAAGTGCTCAGAAATGAATTATCAGGGAAATTTGGAGAGAAAAGACTGGTTTATCATACCTATAATGTATTTCAAACTGATAATCGGGGATATATGCAGCAGAGACTGATACAGTTTGGTATAGAAGCAGAGTTATCGGACCTTCCTTTTGCTGTCGTGGATGGCAGACTATATAAAGGAAGCTATGATGAGATAGCCATAAAAATCAGGCAGGCAAAATTATAAGAAATATATTTGGACTGAAATTTAGCGATAGAAAATTATCTGATAGTAAGTATATCAGACAGTATTCAGGTAATTACGGGAGGGACAGCAGGATAATATGGTTCATAATAAAAAAAAGAAGGATGAAATAAGTAAAGGGAGCAGGCAAAGCAGAATACTCAGACAGTACTTTTGGACATATGCAATTGTTCTATTTGTACCGCTGTTGATTTGTAGTATTTATTATATACGTATGTTTTTCCTTATTGGAGAAGATGATATAAGAGTAAAGCAAAATGAGCTGGAACATGCATCGGTATTGTTAGATATTACATTAGAAGAGTTTGAATATTTAGGTAATTCTCTTGCCGTTAATCCCCTGGTTTGTTCTTTTAAAAATGAACCGGAGGCTTTTGGATTTTCTAATACATATAAGATATATACTCTAAAGGCCTCGTTACCGGATCTTTATCTGACAAATCAGTCCATATTTGATTATTTTATTTTTTTTGATAAAAGTGAGGTTGTTGTAAATAAAGAGATAGCTTATACCTATGAGGAATTCTATAAATTGTTTCTTCATGAAATAAAATATGATAATTATGAAGAATGGTATGCTCATATTAGAGAAGAAGAAACATCTTTCGGATTTATGCCTTTGGAAAGCTTTGTATATCAGTCAGAGGAAAATGTGAATCTTTTGGCTTATACGAGACCTTTGACGGTTGATACACCAGGAAGAGGCAAGGTTTGTATATATCTAGAGGAATCTGCGTTGAATATGCTTATGCCTGCAGCCGTTAATCATGGTATTCAATTTATTAGGGATAGAACTGGAAAATTAATTTATCTTCGAAGTGATAATATAGATGAAACTGAACTGGAAAAAGCTTTAAATTTGTTAGACATCGAAGATGAGACAGTTGCCGGAAAATTAAAGCAAAGTATTGTCTTTATGGGAAAAAGGTACCTTCTGATTGGTCATAACTCTGAAGAATCCGGTATCACTTGTTATATGATGTTGCCACAAAGTGTGGTTTATGGGAGAGTGATGTCCAGTATTATGATTTTGGGGTTGTTTCTTTTGGTAAGCGTGGCTTTAGGGATTTTTCTCAGTTACAATATGTCATTAAAGAATGCAATGCCTATAAATGAAATATTGAATCAGGTATCTTGGAGTATGGGAGTATTCGGAGAACATCAATCTGCGTTTTCTATTCTGAAAACAACCTTTAATTATCTGGTGACTACAAATACAAGACTTGCCGATGCTATAGAAAGTCAGAAACCGTATATTAGGAATGCATTTATAAACAGACTGATTTTTGGAAATTTTCCCAAGGAAGAGGAAGCATTAAAAACAGCAAGTCATCTGGGAATTCCCTGCCAGGAAAGAATTTATGGAATTATTATTTTTCGTTTTTCCCTGCTTTCGGAATATGCAGGAATAGGAAGCAGCAGGCTCCTGGATTCCTGTGTTCTTTCGCTTTTGGAAGCAATTGAAAAGGAACTGCCTGAAAGCTTGTATACTAATTTGGGAGATGAGCAAGTAGTTCTTCTTATAAATCTGCCTAAAGTAGATATAGAAAAGTTTAGAATGGAAACGGAACAGTTAATTTTTTCTATAAAAGAAAATATGCCCTTTAATATATCCCAAAAACTTTTTGTTTATGGAGGGAATGAGGTGGATAGGCTGGAACAGATTTCCGAATCGTTTCATAATGCCGCATATATGTTCCAGAACGAAAAAGGGCAGATTGAGAATACAGTAATCTGGTATCAGAAGCTGGAGGGTTACATACCTAATTATCCTACACAGGACCTGTCATTAAAACTCACTCATTATGTAACTGCAGGGGATAATAGCGGCCTTCATGATATGCTTAAGGATATTATACAGAGATATTTAATTGATAACAGCCTGCCAGTGTATTTACAAAATATGTTATTGAATGAGTTACAAATTATTTTGTTCAGGCTGTTGGGCTACATTGAGATGGAGGAAGAAGAGTATAAAAAATATTATATGGGGTTGGAGGAAAATTATAATGCACCTTTGATTGCACAGATAACTGCAACGTTAAATCTTTACAGGCAATTGTGTGAATATGTGAGTAAGCAAAAGCAACTTCAGGACTCATTAGTCGTTAATTCTGCAATCCTCTCTTATATAAATGCAAATTATGCAGACGCGGATCTTTCATTGACCAGTGTGGCGGATCAGTTCGGAATCAGTGAACCGTATCTTTCCAATATCTTTAAGCAGACGCAGGGCATTAACTTTTCTACTTATGTGGAAATTCTGCGTATCGGCTATGCCAAGAATTTGTTGAAAACGACTTCTCTGACAGTAGGAGAAATTTCAGGATTGGTTGGATATGGATCAACTAATTCATTTTGTAGGGCTTTTAAGAGGGTAACTGGTTTGAGTGCATCAGAATACCGAAAAAACAGCCTTTAATACTCTTAAAATAGATGTTCTAAAAAAATGGATAGGAACAAAAAGGATTGGATATAGACTATACGGTCAGAACGGAAGCATAATAGGGCCAGCGAAAGGAGGAGATACGTTGAAAACACAAAATGCAATTAGACAAAAAATAGGAAAGGAGAATTTTGGACGCTACTTTAAAGCTCATTGGCAGTTGTATTTGATGATGGCATTTCCGGTTGCTGTACTGCTGATATTTGCATATGCACCTATGTATGGAATTTTGCTGGCATTTAAAAATTATCAGGTTAGTCTGGGAATATGGGGCAGCCCATGGGCAGATCATTTTGGAATGAATAATTTTATTCGGTTTTTTAATAACTATAATTTTTCGGAATGCCTGAGAAATACTATTGTTATTTCTCTGTATTCGCTGCTCGTAACTATGCCATGTTCTATTTTGCTGGCATTATCGCTTAACTATGCAAGAAAGATTTGGTTCAGGAAAACAGTGCAGATGATAACCTACTGTCCTTATTTTATATCTACTATAGTATTCGTTGGAATAATAAATATTATTATGGACAGTCGTGCTGGTATTCTTGGAAAATTCTTTTATGAGAATTTTGGAATTAATATTCTTGGCAGTTCATCCCTGTTTCCATCTTTATACGTATGGTCGGGAGTATGGCAGGGGGTAGGCTTTGGGGCAATTATTTACATAGCAGCATTGGCAGGGGTTGATATGGAACAACACGAGGCAGCAATTATTGATGGTGCGAGTTTGCTGCAGAGGATAAGATATGTAGATTTTCCTGCGATTCTTCCAACTGCTGTGATTATGATGATTCTGAATGTGGGAGGTATTCTTAATATTGGGTATGAAAAAATTTTAGCTATGCAAAATCAGAATAATATGGGGACATCGGAAGTAATAACAACTTATTCCTATAAGGTATCACTTGTATCAACTTTTCCGGATTATTCATATTCCACAGCGATAGGATTATTCCAGTCGCTTGTAGGATTGATTCTGATTTTGATTACAAATAAATTAGCAGATAAATTAACTGGTAACGGTTTTATATAGGAGGTGACGTTGAATGAAGCTTAACAATATTACGCAGGATAAAGTAGTATATTTTATTAATTATATTCTGCTGACCCTCCTTCTAATAATTGTATTGTATCCACTTATATATATTATCAGTTGTTCGTTCAGTTCGGGAAACGCGCTTATGTCAGGACGTGTAAGACTATTTCCGGTAGAGTTCACTTTTGACAGCTATAAGGCGGTCTTTCGATATAATTCTATCTGGGTAGGCTACAGAAATTCTGTTATATATACGATTGTGGGAACTTTTATTAGTATTGTACTGACTTTGTTTGCAGCTTATCCATTGTCACGTGACGATTTTCAAGGAAATAAGTTTTTTACGGTCATTTTTTTATTTACTATGATGTTTTCAGGAGGCCTGATACCATCGTACCTATTAATTAAAAATCTGGGTTTAATAGACAGTATGTGGGCTGTTATACTGCCAGGAGCAGTCAGTGCCTATAATATGATTGTTGCAAGAACATTTTTTAGGCAGACTATTCCCAAAGAATTATTAGAAGCAGCAGAGATGGATGGATGTTCGGACTTCAAATTTTTCTCAAGTATTGTAATTCCGCTTTCAACACCTATAGTGGCTGTTTTGTGTCTATGGGTAGCAGTGTCTCTATGGAATTCTTACTTTAATCCTATGATATACATTAATTCTGAGGAAAAGTATCCTTTGCAGTTGGTGCTACGGAGAATATTGCTTATGTCTCAGGTGAATTTCAGCAATTCCAGTGTAGATCCGGAGACAATTGCAAAAAACAGATACTTGAGTGAGATGCTGAAATATGGAACGATCATAATCAGCAGTCTGCCCCTTATGATTATTTATCCTTTTATTCAAAAATATTTTGTTAAGGGAATTATGATAGGATCAGTAAAAGGTTAGTATAAACAAATACAAGGAGGAGAAACATGAGAAAGAAAGAAAAGACTGGAAAAAGAATGCTGGCATTAATAGCTACACTTGCTTTATGTGGTTGTGTGCTGGGAGGATGCGGCAATGCCGGGAATGCTTCGTCCGGAACAGAGACAGAAGCGACAGGAACAAATGGAAGTACAGCAGAAGATATATTTAATTTTACTGCAGTAAGCGACGTTACTTTTCCCTTAAAAGAAAAATTAAGTATGACGGTATTTGTATATGCGACAAACACCGGAGGCGGTAGTTATCAGGACAATTATGTAACTGATTGGATTGAAGAAAAGACCAATATCCATCTTGACTTTATATATGATGTGGATGGAGATGAAGCCAAGACCAAGCTGAATCTGGTTATGACGGATCCTGCGAGTATGCCTGATATTTTCTTAGCGACAAACTGGACAAAAGCGGAGGTACAGTCTTACGGAAAACAGGGACTCTTACTTCCACTAAATAAATATCTGGAGGATGCGCCAAATTGGAATAAAATGAATGAAGATAGTCCATTAAGAAAGATGGATCTTACAATGCCGGATGGAAATATCTATACTTATGGAGATGAAAATGAATGTTTCCATTGCCATTACCAAAATAGAATGTGGATTTATAAGCCGTGGGTGGATTCTCTGAATAATGGGAAAATGCCGGAAACGACGGAAGAACTGTATGAATTTCTGGTGAAGGTAAAAAATGAAGATCCTAATGGCAATGGTGTTGCAGATGAAATTCCTATGACAGGATATCTTGGCGGATGGTGTACGGATCCAACCGTATGGTTAATTAATTCCTTTATTCAGTGCAATAATCCTCTGAGTAATACTACTCCGTCCGTTGGCGCAGGTCTTGTGGTTAAGGATGGTAAAATTGAATATTCTGTTATGCAGGAAGAATATCGGGAGGCACTGCGGTTTATGAGCAGGCTGTATAAAGAAGGGCTTCTGGATAATCAGACTTTTACACAGGACAGCACACAGTTTGTTGCTGCATTGGACAATGAAGAAGCTAACATAGTGGCTGTTCATCCAGGTGGTGCACCACAGGTAGATGGCTCTAATTTCTGGGCAAATAAGGAAGGAAAGTGGCAGGATTGGGTAATACTTGAACCAGTTGCAGGACCTGAAGGAGTCAGGTTAACTGCAAAGGGAATTGATAACTACTTTTACTCTAGCCTTGGAAGTATTTCCTCAAACTGCAGGTATCCTGAAATTGCCGTTGCATTATTTGATTTTTTAGCAACAGAGGAAGCAACATGTGTTCAGTCATTTGGACCTGAGGGACTTGGATGGGAATGGTCAACAGAGGGAACATCTCTTGTAGGCGGAACGCCTACTTATCAGCAGAATAAGATTCCTGAGGATTATGACTGGCTTGAGAATGGCTGGGAAAAAGAATATACACATTATACATGGGCGCAGGAAGCTATGATAAGGTGTAATACGGAAGAATTCCGTGGCAAATTGAAAATCGAAAATCCAGATTGTAATACAGAATATTTTTTGCAGGCAGCCGCTGAAAAATATTCGGGATATGATCCCGGAGATGAGACTATCATTCCGAATCTTCCCTTCGAGGGCGAAGATGCGCAGACGGTTTCAGAAGGAACGCTGACAATCGGCGGATATGTAAATCAAGCCCTGGTTCAGTTTGTTACTGGTGATTTAGACGTGGATACGGGCTGGGATGCATATTTAGAAAAAATGGAAAGTATGGGAGTGGAAAAATACCTGAAGACATACCAAAAAGCATATGATGCTTATTTGGAAAGAGTAAATGGATAAGAAAAGGTAACAAAATTTTCTTATACAAGGCATTCCGGCTTATTTGGTAGGAATGCCTTGTATTGCTTAAATATGAAAAACAGATGCTTACCGTGCCCCATAATCCCCCTCCGGTTCCCGCAGCTGTTTCCTGTTTTCCTCATACTCCTCAACCGTCATTTTCCTGATTTTTATGAAAACAGTAATCCCTCCGGATTCATTTTTTTCAATATGCAGCCCATAGCTGGGACCGTAAAAGAGCTTCAGGCGCTGGTTCAGGTTTTTCAGGCCGAAGTTCTCCCGGCTGTGGCGGATCGGCTCTTCAATTTTCTGGTTTAGCACAACGACCTCTTCCTCTGTCATACCATAGCCGTTATCCTTTACAAGGAGCTGAATATTGTCTTCATCCAGGAAGGTTCCCATGAATTCAATTTCATTGTCCGGCCGATTGGCGTCAAACCCGTGGACGAAATAATTTTCTATCAGGAGCTGGAAGACATTCCGTATGATTCCGTAATTGAGCAGGGCGGAATCAAAGTCATAGCGGAAGCTGACGAGATCCCCGTATCTTGCGATAAGAAGGGACAGGTACTTCTTGCTGAAGGCCAGTTCCTCCCGGAAGGTTACGAAGGTTTTTGCTCCGATGAAGCTGCGGAAAATGGAGGCCAGGTTGGCAATCAGCCCCGCTGTCTGGGAATCCCCGTTGCTGTAGCACTTATTGCGCAGCATTTCCAGGGTATTGTATAAAAAATGCGGGTTGAAGGTAGCCTGCAGCTCTGCCATTTCGGCATCCTTTTGCTTCAATTCAAAATAATATGCTTTCTTAATGCTTTCATTGAGCCGTGAGCTCATCATATTGATATCCTGTGCGATTTCCGGGAAACCATTCTGCCTGAAATTGGTAGGCAGCTGGTAATCCAGGTTGTTTTCCGCCAGAATGTTCAGTCCCTCCTTAATTACAGCCACTTCCTCCGCCACCTGCCGCTGAATGCTGCGGCCGATGAAGACGGAAAATCCGAAAAAGGCAATAAATACGGCAAGGAGCAAAGGGGTATCCTTGTGGACAGACCGGAGCATATCCCCGTAATTAATGGAGCAGACAACATAGGAGGAAGCGTTGCCGGAAGGGAGCGCCTGCACATATTTACGGGTGCCGTTTACCGTGTGGATACCATCTGTTTCTCCATCCGGCTGATAAAGTGAGCCGATATCATAATTCCCCTCAGAATTATAAACAACCTGTCCGTTGGATATGACATAATACTCCATGCTTTTTACATTATCGGGAAACAGAGTGGCAGATTGGGCGAGGGTGCTTGTCTTATAGCCGATGATAATGCTGCCTTTCCCAAAGCCGAAGGGCACGCCGCCGCTGATGGCAAAGGTTTCATTTCCGGCGGAAGCAGCGTTTAAATAGCGCATGCCATAAACCTCCATCTGCTGTTTTTTGTCCGTCAGCTCTTTGATATAGGGAAAGCTGTCAGGCAGCGTATTAATGGAAGTATCATTGGCGTATTGAATATAATTTACCGGCCTTAAGGCGGAATACAGGGCAATCCATGTAATCCTGTTATCCCGCAGGCTCATCCTTTTTAACAGGCTGGAAAGCTGGTTCTTTTCCTGAGGGGTCAGCTCGTCCTCCGCTGCGAAATAGCTCTTTACCAGTGTGGAATCCTCCTTCATTGTTTCGTAGACAGGCATATAGGCCTGCCAGAAATTGTTCACTATATTTCCGTATTCCTGGCTGGTATAGGTGCTGATCATTTCCATGGACGATGTAATCCGGCTTTTTTTGTCGTGGTAGGAAAAATATATGGCAAGAAAGCTGAAAATAAGCAGCAGGATACAGAAAACGGAGGCGCTGGTGAGAAAAAGATTATTTACATGATTGTCCGGTTTTTTATTGTTCATTGGTTCTGCTCCCTGTATTTCTGAGGTGACATTCCCGTATATTTTTTAAAAGAGGTTATAAAATAGCTGGTTGAGGTGAAACCGTTTTTTTCTGCGATGGTATTTACCTTTTCCTGGGAGTTGACCAGCTGTTCCCTGGCTTTTTCCAGCCGGTAGGTATTCAGGTAATTGTTAAAAAAGGTATTGGTCTCTTTCTTAAACAGATAGCCGAGATAGGCTGTGGTAATGGTATGCTTCGCACAGAAATCTTTTATGGATACCCCATTTGCGTATTCTTTGTGGATGTAATCAATCGCCTTTTGTATGATGGGGGAAAGATTTACATAATCAATAGAAGCGTCCGGGTCTGCCTCTATCCTGCTGTTGTCCGGTACAAGCTGGACCGTTCCGGCCGGAGGCTCCGGAGAGGAAAGCAGTTTTACTGCCCCCTGGTAGCTTACACAGAGGTTTTCACTCTGCTCCGCCACGGCTCCTGCGGCAATGCGTATTTTATCGGAGATATCCAGCTGGCGCGCAGTTTGCCTCAGTACCCCGGCCAGCTGCTCCCGGTCTATTTCTTTCCCGCTCACAATCAGGACATAATAGCCCTGATTGTCCCAGACATGAAGACAATCATATACGCGGGACAGCTCCGGCACACACTTCTCGGTAAAAGCGGACAGGGAAATGGAATGCTCCGCTTTACTCATGCATACGGCACAATAGGAGCGCTGGTAAATATTAATATCCCCCAAAAGACTGCTTCTTTCTCCCAGTTCATCCTCACCGATGCTGCCGGTAAGCCAGCGGCGCAATATATTCTCACGGAAGAGAACCTCCTGGTTTTTCCTGTGCAGGTACATATTTTCCACTGTATTTTCAATTGTCTCCGTCAACTCCTCCACCTGAATCGGCTTGAGAAGATAATTATCCACGCCCAGCCGGAAGGCAGCCTTTGCATATTCAAATTCACCATAGGCTGTCAGCAGGATGCAGTGGGTATCCGGGGTAGTCTGGCGGACCTTTGCCAAAAGCTCCAATCCGTCCATACGCGGCATGCGGATGTCGGTTATCAGAAGATCTACCTGATTTTTCTCCAGAACAGCAAGGGCTTCCCTGCCGTCGGAAGCGGTATGGATATTTTCTATTCCAAGGCTTTCCCAGGGAATGGAGTTTTTCAGAAAATTCGTAACAGATATTTCATCGTCACACAGCAATACCTGGAACATATTACCTCCTGTAATTTAAAGATACTATTTGGGAATGAACAGTGACCTCTGCCTTAACAGTATGTAAATCCGTACTATAATTTTATAGGAATAAGGCAGGCAAGTAAAGCCGACTTTGTGAGGAATACGGAATTTCCTAAATTATCCGAGATTTTTTATATATACAAAATTTATGAAACTATTTATGATTGAGCTAAGAAATTCGAATGGATGTCACGTGACGGTTAGAAGCTGAAGACTATAATTTTATCAGGAGGGAATGTATGAAAAACAGATATTGGAAGAGAGTGGCTGCGCTGGCGTTGTCCGGTGCATTGGTGATAGGGACGCTTGCCGGCTGCGGAAGCGGTACAACGGCTTCTTCGCAGGAACAGCCAAGCCAGGCAGGGAACAAAGAAACGGCCGCGCAGGCAGCGGGAACGGAAGAAGCGGCAGAGGACAGCGGAGTAAGCTTTGATTTGGCGGCATTTGAAGGTGAGCACAGCGGGAACCCGGTTTCCATTTCCCTGTATCCCTTTAACGCGAATCTGACCAGCGGGACTGTTTCGGGTTATCTGGGAGATTTTTTCAAAACAAAGGGGCTTGCCATTGACGTATGGGCTTATTCGGACGAGAAAACCAATGCAATTCTTGCCAGCGGGGATCTGCCGGATGTTATGCACGTAAACGCGGAAAATCTCTCCCTTATGATAGATGCGGGCATGGTGCTGAAGCTGGATGATTATCTGGACGATCTTCCGCATGTGCAGGCGGCAATCGAAAACAACGGACTGGCGCCGGCGCTGGAGTTTATCAGAAATTACAGGAGCAATGATACAGGAAGCCTGTATGCAATGCCGACAAATGTAGGGGGAACCGATACCACAGATAACGGGGATCGGAATGTGGTAAAGCTCAACTGGAAAATTTACGAAGAGATAGGCGCACCGGAAATCAACAGCTATGATGATCTGATTAAAGTAGCCAAACAAATGATGGAAGCACATCCTACGGATGAAAACGGCAATAAAATTTATGGAACCAGATTAAATGCCGGATCGGATACGGAATACTGGGGAAATATTATTACATGGCTCAGATGGCATGGATATACGGAAAATCAGCTTCCTTTTCTTCTTGAGACAAATATGATTGACGGGGAATATGCTTCTATTCTTGAAGATAACAGCATGTATTATCAGGGATTAAAATTCTATTTTGACTGTATGCAGGCAGGGGTACTGGATCCTGACAGCATCAATACAGACCGAAGCACTGCGGGAAAAAAGACCAGGATGTTTGGCAGCGGCACACAGCCGGGATGGCGTAATGAATACTTTGAATACTGGATTCCGGGAACAAAATATTATCTGAATGGTGATACACTTTACGGAGATGCTATCTTTGGAAATACGGATCAATACATTGTCGTAAATGCCAATACAAAAAATCTTGATGCCTGCCTTGCCTTTATTGATATGATGGCAGATCCGGATGCACAGATGATGGGAAATGCCGGGCCGGAAGGGGATATGTATGAGATTAACGACGGCGTACTGACTCTCACGGAAAAGGCAAAAGAGTATTTTAAAGCAAGCACGGGTGACGGCTATTTTTATGACAACGGCGAGCAGGCATACCTTTGGAATACATATTGGATTCTTGCCCAGTCTGCAGTTACGAGCTATAAAGGGCCTGATGGAGAAGCTTTGGGAAGTGTCCATACATCCTGGCCGGAGGAAAGAGCAATTACCAGTGACAGTGACGCCTATCATGTTTGGAGAGAAACAACAGGCTATGACAGCTGGCAGGATCTTGTAGATACCAATAAGTGTGTGGTAAGCAGCAGTGAACTGGATTTCATCAACAGCTTTTTAAGTACGCCGGAGGATTCCATGAAGCTTACTATGAGCTCTATCAACGATAAAGTGGTGGATGCGAGCTGGAAAATGATCTATGCGGACGATGAAGAGACCTTTAACAATATCTGGAATCAGATGGTAATCGACTGTAAGGATCTTGGAGCAGACGATTTAATGGCATGGCGCCTTGCCGATATTGAGAAAGCAAGACAGGAAAGAGATGCAGTTCTTAATGCAGGCGAATAAAAGCGGCCGATAGTGTGATTGCAGGAAAGACCGTGTTCTGTGAAAAATAGAACTTTTTTCATGGGGCACGGTTTTTATGATATCAGGCTGAAAAGAAAGGGGTATTTATTTGAATAAATCAGTATCAAAAAATAAAAAAACTGTTTCCGCATCTAAAAAGTGGCTTAGCTATAAGGTTTTTCTTATGGCTCTCCCGGGGATTATCGTTGTATTGCTGTTTTATTATATGCCGCTGTGGGGCTGGTCCTTTGCATTTTTCCAGTATAAACCGGGGAAATCATTATTTGACTGTAATTTTGTGGGATGGCAGAATTTTCAGGAGCTGTTTGGAAATAAAGTAATGCGTGCGAACCTGTTCAGGGTTTTGAGGAATACATTTGCAATTCATCTGCTGGGATACGTGTTTTCGCCGCTGCCTATGCTGTTTGCGGTTTTGCTGAGCGAGATGAAGTCGAATAAATTTAAAAAAATCGTGCAGACGATAACAACACTGCCAAATTTTATCGGTTGGGTTATTATGCTGTCCCTGGCTATGGGAATCTTCGGATATAACGGTGTGCTCAACAGTGCACTGACCGGGCTGGGGTGGATATCAGAACCAGTCAATATATTGAATTCCGATAAACATGTCTGGCTCACGCAGGTGCTTCTGCAGCAATGGAAAGGACTTGGATGGAGCGCGATTATCTACTTTGCTGCGATTTCAGGTATCGATCAGGAAATGTATGAGGCCGCACAGGTGGACGGCGCCGGTCGGTGGCAGAAGATACGATATATAACGATTCCCCAGCTGATTCCCACATTTTTTGTATTGCTTATTATGAGTATCGGAAATTTCCTGAATAACGGTGTGGATCAGTTTCTTGCTTTCGGCAATTCACTGAATAAGGAATACATAGAGGTGCTGGATCTCTACGTTTATAATCTGGGTATTGGCAATGGTCAGATTTCATACAGTGTTGCAGTAGGCGTTATGAAATCCATAGTGGCATTGGTACTCTTCTCCATGGCCAACTATACTTCAAAAAAGGTACGTGGAACAAGTGTATTCTAAAAAAGGGTTTTGTCGGTAAAGAGAGGTAAAAATATGGCAAAGACGAAAGAATTACCAGGTGAAGGAAAGCCGATGTCCCTGGAGGATATCGGGTTTAATATTATTTTTGGGATTATATTTACGATTTTGGCACTTATCTGTGCTTATCCTTTTTATTATCTTCTGATATGTACAATCAGCAATAATCAAATGGTTGAAGTGGGAGCTATCACATGGCGGCCTGTAGGGATTCATTTTGGCAATTACAAGGAAATTCTTAGTGTGGAGAATCTTGGGAATTCCGTTTTGATTACGCTGGCAAGGACGGCTCTGGGAACGGGAGTCAGTGTTTTCGCAACAGCATATACCGCTTATTTTTTTACAAAGCAGGAAATGTGGGGCAAAAAATTCTGGTACCGTTTTTGTGTGGCAACTATGTATTTTTCTGCAGGAATGATTCCTATCTACTTGAATAATAGGATGCTGCATCTGGTGAATACTTTTTGGATTTATATTATTCCGGGTATGATTTCAGTGTATAACATGGTTCTCATCAAAACCTCCATGGAGGCTATGCCGCCTGATTTGGAGGAATCGGCCTATCTGGACGGGGCTGGATATCTCACCAGATTTTTCCGTATTGTTCTTCCCCTTCAGAAGCCTATCCTGGCTACGGTTGCCTTATTTACGGCAGTGGGGCATTGGAATGATTTCTTTACAACCAAGCTTTATGTGACGAATCCCAAGCTGTATACAATGCAGTTTTTGCTGTATGAGCTGCTCAGCCAGGTCCAGGCACAGGCGGCCCAGATTACAAATGATACACAATTGTCTGCAACGGCAGCTACACCCACAAGCATCCGTCTTACCCTGACAGCCTTTGTAATCCTGCCGATAATGCTTGTATATCCGTTCGTCCAGAAGTATTTTACCAAAGGAATTATGATTGGAGCGGTAAAGGGATGAGAGAAAAGACCAGTGTATTGTATCAAAATCCTGTTATCAGAGGTTTTAACCCGGATCCCAGTATCTGCAGGGTGGGAAAAGACTACTATCTTGTAACATCCAGCTTTGAATATTTTCCAGCCATCCCGATTTTTCACAGTACGGATTTGGTGAACTGGGAACAGATTGGAAATTGTATTGGATTTAACAACATATTTGATCTGACCGGGGCCAAGGAATCGGGAGGCGTCTGGGCGCCTGCGATACGGTATGATAACGGAATTTTCTATGTTACGGCAGCTATGGAACAGTTTCATGGAAATAAATTCGGTAATTTTATCATACATACAGATGATATTTATGGAACCTGGTCCGATCCGGTATGGGTTGAAATCGGAGGTATTGATCCTTCTCTGTTTTTTGAAGGCCATAAAGCCTATTACTGTACTAATGATAATCAGGGGGAAGCGCAGGAATCTATTAAGCTGGGTGTCGTTAACCCGATAACGGGGGACATCCTGGAAAATTTTCGTACCATATGGCATGGTACGGGCGGCGGCTGGCTGGAGGCCCCGCATATTTATCACATCGGTGAATGGTATTATCTTATGTGTGCTGAGGGAGGGACTACCTTCGGGCATAACGAAGTGATAGGAAGGGCAAGAGATATCTGGGGGCCTTATGAAGCCTGTCCCGGAAATCCGATTCTGACAAACAGGAATGATACGAGCAAGCAGGCAGTATGCTGCGGGCATGGAGATCTTGTTGAGGATGGAAGCGGAAACTGGTGGATGCTGCATCTGGGGCATCGGGCCGGAAAAATTGCCTTATCGCCCCTTGGCAGGGAAACCTTTCTGACACCGGTTCTATGGGAAGAAGGATGGCCGGTGATTAAAAACAGTAAAGCACGGATTTTGGAGGAAGGGCCGCTTCTTTCAGAGCAGCATTCCTGGAAAGGGATGGTGGATAATTTTGAGGAAGCCTCATGGCCGTGCCAGTGGTATTTTGTGAGGACACCACAGCCTGACCATTATATCAGGGGGAACGGAAGGCTGACAATCCTGCCCTTTGGCGGTAGGCCATCGGCAGAGAAAATGCAGGGCCTTGCATGTATAAAGCAGCCGGATCTTTCCTTCCGTATGGAGGTTCAGCTTCTTTTTGTACCGGAATCTGAGGAAGATGCGGCAGGAATTGTTGTATGGCTGACACATGATTTTTATTATTTCTTCGGTATCCGTAAAAAGGATGGGAGAAATGAATTATTTCTGGAACGGAAAATGGAAGATTTGGACGTTTTTACCTGGTCTGAGGAAATAGAAACAGAAGATATAGAGCTTATGGTTGAAGGAACGAAGGAGGATTACACTTTTTATACGATAATGCCCGATGGAAGAAAAATGAGAAAATGCAGTGCGTCCTCCCGATTCCTTTCAAATGAAATTGTGGGACGGGGATTTACCGGGACAATGCTGGGATTATATGCGGAAAGTATCCGGGGAAAGGGAACGCCGGCTGTTTTTTCACAATTCAGAATATTTAATCCGGAGGTAGGACAATGATATTTGACCAGATGGAATTTCATAATGTGGAAGCAATGGTATGGGAAGAAGACGGTTATAAGATGTCTCGTCTGCCGAGGGATGTGGCAAAACAGCTGGATCAAGGGATTCGTGATAACACATCCTTCCTTTCAACCGGGGTTGAGGTGAGATTCCGTCTGACCGGGGAAGAAGTTAAGCTCCATCTCCGGGCGGATCCGGATGAGGAAGCACAGACGGTGCTGATATACTATGGTTCATTCCAGGGGGGATGGCAGTATTCTGCCAAAGCACTTGGGGAGACGGAAACAGTTATTTCAGTAAAATATCCCGAAGAGCTTGAAAAACTGGAAGCAATTGCAAAGCAGGCAAGGCTTCCTTTTTCACCCCGGATGGTAAGGGTTCTGCTTCCTTATGGCACCTGCAGATATTTGGGCAGGGAAGGGAATACGGAACCGCCCTGTAAATCGGATGCGCCTGAGAAATGTTATCTGGCCTATGGCTCTTCGATTACGCATGGCGGAATGGCATTGATGACACCCTGGACCTATCCGTTTCAGATAGCCCATAAATTTGGAGTGGATTATATGAATCAGGGCTATGCAGGCTCGGCTTTTATGGAAAGGCCAATGGCAGAATATATTGTTTCAAGAAAAGACTGGATATTTGCGTCTGTGGAGATGGGGATTAACATGCTCAAAAAGCCTTTGAGTGACGCGGCCTATGAAAAAAGAATTGAGGAGTTTATGGGAATTCTCGCAGCAGACGGCAGGCCTGTTTTTGTAACGGATATTTTTACGCATAATGGGGATATGCAGGAGAGGACGGAACTATTCAGGGAGATTGTGCGTAAACATGCGGAAGGGACAAAGCTGATATATACGCCGGGAAAACAGCTGTTAAGTAATCCGGAATATATATCTGCGGATATGACACATCCTACAAGGGAGGGGCTTTCGCAGATTGCCGAAAGGTGGTCGGAGGTTATGCGGCGGGAAATTCCATACTTGGCTGTTAATCCGTAGGGTGGTATCCTATAATCAGCACTGATTCACAATTGGCCGGACATGAGACCTGGGGGGCCGCAATGGAAGAGGGAGAGGCACAATTATGGGACAATCCGACAAAAAACAGGAAGACTTCTGGTTTACCCTGTTGCGCAGGGAGGATGAACGCGCGCTGTGGCATCCGGAGCTGGAGTTGCTCTTTGTATTAAAGGGGGCCGGGCGGGTGTGCCTTGCCCAGAACGGGCCGGTATACCGTATCAATGAAAGGGATATTTTTGCCGTCAACAGCTTCCAGATGCTGGAGCTTGAGCTGGACGGGGATACGTGTGCGCTGTCGCTGTCGATTTCCCTGCATTATCTGGCCTCTGTCAGCCCGGAGCTTTTGAATCATAGGGTAAACTGCCGCTCCTTCCTGTATCCGAAGGACAGGCAGGGGATCTATGATGTACTCCGGAACAATCTGGCCCGGGCCTTTCAGGCGCAGTATAAATATGAGATGAGGCAGTCCCTGTATATAAAGAACCGGATTGCGGCGCTGCTTGAGAATCTGGTCCGGCATTTCCTGGAGGAAAAGGAAATGCCGGAGGGCAGCGGCTGGGAACGGCTGGAGCAGGCCATTGATTATATCCATAATAATTACAGGGAGCCGATTACCCTGGAGGATCTGGCGGAGCATACTTTCCTGAGCCGTACATACATATCACACAGCTTCCGCAGATATCTGGGCGTGTCCTTTATGGAGTATCTGACGAGGGTGCGTGTCTGCCATGCCGTCTGGATGATGCACGGCAGGGAAACGCTGACGGAGATCGCCTATAACAGCGGATTTCCCAATGTGAACGCCATGATCAAGGCGTTTAAGCAGTACCGGGGTATGACGCCAGGAGAATACCGGAAACAGGCCGCGGCGCAGCAGGAAAACCTGCAGACGGCGGCAGCGGAGCCGGATGAAATGAACCATGTTTTTTCCTCTCTGATGCGTTATGCCGGCAGCGATCCGGAGGTAAAGCAGTACAAGGAAAAGGTGCGGGAGCTGGTGATAGATCTGGAGGGCAGAAAACCGCGCATCACTCAGCACTGGAAGCGGATTATGAATGCAGGTTATGCGAGGGAGCTGCTGGACGGAGCGAGGCAGCAGGAAATAATTCTTCTGCAGCAGCAGATCGGATTCGAATATATCCGCATAAAGGGGATTCTTGATGATGATATGTGCCTGCTCCGGACGGATATGATTGGCAACCGGGTAAAAAATTTCACCTATGTGGATGAAGCCATTGATTTTATTGTGTCAGCAGGGGCGAAGCCCATGGTGGAGTTAAGCAATATGCCCAGGCTCCTGGCGCGCAGTACCTCCATTCCCTCCATGCGGGCGGGGGTGGTTTCCTATCCGGAGTCCCTGGAGGCGTGGAAAGATCTGATCCGAAGCCTGCTGGAGCACCTGGTGGAGCGTCACGGCAGAGATCGGGTGCGGCAGTGGCTGTTTGCCCCGTGGCTGATTCCGGAATATATGAATTTCGGTGTATGTACGGAAGCGGAATATGAGGAGATTTACACCTGTACCTATGAGACGATAAAATCCGTATGCGGCAATTTCCTTGTATGCGGCCCGGGAACAACGGACTGCCGGAAATATCTGCCTCAGTTTCTTGCCATGTGCCGCCGGAGAGGCTGCATGCCGGATATCATCAGCTTCCGCTCCTTTGCCGGGGTGAATCCGGAGGAGGAAGAGGGCGGCCTGAATCTGATAGTGGGGAATGAAAGCTTTCCCATGGCCGTCAGCAGGGATGAGGATATCCTTTTCCATCTGACGGAGGAAGCCCGCGGGATTTTAAAACAGGCGGGGGCAGGGGCGCTGCCGCTGGTGGTGGAGGAATGGAGCAGCACGATCTGGCAGAGGGATCTGTGCAACGACACCTGCTATAAATCAGCATATCTTTTTAAAAATGTCCTGGAAAACAATGCCCATTTAAGCGGGATGGGGTATTTTGCCCTGAACGACAGGCTGGATGAAATCCCACCGGTGCCCCAGATGTTCTGCGGCGGCTTCGGGCTGTTCACCAAAAACAGCGTGAAAAAGAGCGCTTACCGGGCGATGGAGCTTCTGGCGCAGATGGGGGACCGGCTGGTGGAAAAGGGAAACGGATACTTTATTTCACAGCGGGATGAGGAGATACAGATTTTCCTGTATAATTATTGTCATTATGATTTGCTTTACCGCTACCGCCACACGGTAAATATGACGCAGACCAACCGGTATCAGGTATTTCAGCCGAAGGAGGCGGAGGCTTTTTTCATCCAGATGTCCCATCTGGCGCCGGGAAAATACCGGATAAAACGGTATGGCATTACAAGGCAGGGAGGCAGCAGCTATGACGCCTGGGTGCGTATGGGAGCGCCGGATACGCTGAACCAGGAGGAGTCCGCGTTCCTGGAGGCGGGCTCGTATCCTGAGTATCGGACAGAATGCGAAGAGGTACGGGAGGAGGAGCCTGTTCTGAATATCAGAGCCAGTGTGAAGCCTCTTGAGGTCATGCTTATTAAAATCCGGAAGGAATAAGGCTTGCCGCCTTCATGCAGCCACACGGCCTGTGCATAAAATGCACAGGCCTGTTTGAATTAATGCCGGAAATCATCAATTTTTGCTGTTTTTATCATGAAATCTTGCGTTAGCAGGAAAAGTGAAAAAACTGCCATCCAAAATCCGGCAAGGAAGGGAGAAAAGGTAAGGAGAAATGCGATATCCTGTGGCGGTTCTTTTTTGTATAGTTGATATAACAAAAAGAACCAAAGGAGGAGCAGTTTTATGGTTGGAAAAGCAGCGGAGGCAAAGATTTCCGGGCAGACGGAAAAAATAGGGGTATTTGAAAAGGTGGCTTACGGCGGAGGGGATCTGGCAAGCAACCTGATTTTGGTCCTGACCTCGACCTTTGTAACCTTTTTTTACACGGATGCGCTGGGGCTGAATGCGGCGATTATTGGAAGCATTATGATGTTTTCGAGGCTGGCGGACGGGTTCACGGATATTTTCATGGGCTACGTAATGGATCGGGTAAAGACGAAATACGGCAAGGCGAGGCACTGGATGCTCTGGCTTGCGGTTCCCATCGGCATTGCATGTGTGCTCGTATTCCTGGTGCCGAATACAGGGGATCTGGGAAAATACATATATGTGGCGATTACCTATAATCTGGTTACCACATTCCTGTACACCATGATCAATATCCCTTATGGCGCGCTCACATCTTTAATGAGCCGCGATCAGGGACAACGTACGGTAATCAATATTTTCCGTATGTTTATGGCACAGTGCGGTTCTCTGCTCATCAATGCATTTACCCTTCCTTTCGTAAATGCCATGGGCGGCAGCAATCAGCAGAAGAGCTGGATTCTTGTTTCCATTATTTATGCAGTGGCAGCGGCGGCGCTTTTCCTCCTCTGCTTTGCAAAGACAAAGGAGCGTGTGCGGGTGTCCTCCGTACAGAAGGAAAACATCAGCTTTGTGAAGGGCTTCAAGCTTCTTCTGAAGAACAATTACTGGCTCATCATTGTGGGTATCTGGGTATGCACGGCACTTGGAATGTCCCTGGGCATGGGCGTGGGCACCTATTATGCCAAGTGGATTCTGGGCAACGAAAACCTGGCAGGCTTTATTACGGCGGTATCCATCGTGCCGGTGCTGGTATGCATGCCCGCAGTAGCGCCGCTGAGCAAAAAATACGGGAAGCGGGATGTAGCCTTTGTGGGAAGCATTATCAGCCTTGTGGGGCAGGTGCTTATACTTATGAATCCCACAAGCGGCGGGTGGCTGATTGCATGCTCCCTGATTAAGGGCGTGGGCAATGCGGCTCTTACGGGAACCCTGTTTGCCATGGTGGCTGATACCATTGAGTATGGACAGTGGAAAACCGGAACCCGTGTGGAAGGCATGCTTTATTCCAGCACAACCTTCGGCGCAAAAATCGGCGGAGGCGTGGGCGGCGCCGTAGCGCTGGCCATTATCGGTGCGGCGGGATATAATGGACTTGCGACAGTACAGCCGGAAACCGCCATTACGGCGATTAAGAATCTGTATCTGGCGGCGCCGATTCCGTTCATGCTGGCCATTCCGGTATTCTATTATTTTTATAAGCTGGATAAGCTTTATCCCACAGTAATGGCAGATTTACAGAAACGGGAGACGGAAGGAAAATAACAGTTATTCAGGGCAAAAATCCGCTGCCTGCAAAAGTGGGCAGGTATTTTCTCTGACAAACAAGCAGGAGGTTAACAAGATGGCAAAAAATTTTAATTACGATGAAGTACCGGTGGTGGAAACCACCGGAGGAAGGTTGAAAGGATTTCTCTATGAAGGGGCCTATATTTACAGAGGCGTGCCCTATGCCTATGCGGACCGCTTCCAGATGCCAGAGGAAACATCCTGGGAGGGCGTAAAGGACGCCACCTCTTACGGGTTTGTGTGCCCGCTGATGAACCAGGATACGCCCAGCGCGGAGCTTATGGTTCCCCACCGTTACTGGCCTCAGGATGAGCATTGCCAGAACCTGAACATCTGGACAAAGTCCCTGGATAAGGAAGCGAAAAAACCGGTGGTGGTATGGCTGCACGGCGGCGGATATTTTGCCGGATCCTCCATTGAGCAGGTTGCCTATGACGGGTATAACATGTGCATGGACGGGGATGTGGTTGTGGTTTCTGTCAATCACCGTCTGAATCTGCTGGGATACCTGGATCTGTCCCCCTTCGGAGAAAAGTACAAAAACTCCGGGAATGCAGGCCATGCGGATATGGTGGCGGCATTGCGCTGGATCCATAAAAATATCGCCCTGTTCGGAGGGGATCCTGAGAATGTAACAATTTTCGGGCAGTCCGGAGGTGGCATGAAGGTGGCCGACCTGATGCAGATTCCCGACGCGGACGGCCTGTTCCACAAGGGCATGATCATGAGCGGCGTAGGGGATGCGTCCACACTGCCTATCTGCCGCGGCGACGGGCGTGAAATCGTCGGGGCGCTGCTCGCGGAGCTGGGGCTTGGCGAGGGGGATGTGGAAAAGCTGGAAACCGTACCCTACTATGAGCTGGCAAAAGCCTATACGAAGGTCAGTATGCCGATTGCCATGAAGGGCGGCTATGTGGGAGGCTCCCCGCTGTTAAATGATTATTATCTCGGCAGCCCGCTGGAGTGCGGCTTCCGTGAACATGCATATCAGATCCCGCTTTTGATCGGTTCCGTATTCGGGGAGTTTTCGTTCCTGCCGGAAACCTATGATAAAACAAAGCTGTCAGGGGAAGAGGCCAGGGAGATCATTGCAAAGGTTTACGGAGAACATACGGATGAAATGATTGCCGCCTTTGCCAAAGCCTATCCCGGAAAATATGCCACGGATCTGCTGAATGTGGACCGTGTGATGCGTCAGCCCTCCAAACGTCTGGCAAAGCTCCACGCGAAGGGAGGCGCGGGGACCTACCTTTACAACTTTATCCTGGAGTTCCCGATCCAGCATCAGAAAATCGCATGGCACTGTTCGGATATCCCCTTCTTTTTCCACAATACGGATAAGGTGGAGGTATGCGGCATCCAGGGTGTTTCCGATGAACTGGAGGCCCGGATGTTCGGCGCCCTGATGACCTTTGCACGGACCGGCAGGCCGGGACATTCCGGACTTCCCCAGTGGGATGCGGTAACGGAGGAAAAAGAGCCTACCATGATCTTTGACCGCAGCTGTGAGGTGCGCGACCATTATGACGACGCTCTGTATGAGCTGATTGACAGTATTCTTCCTCCCTTTAACCTGATGGAAATGATGAAGAATCAGGATGTCCAGCACTGAGCATGCATGAAGAACAGGGCTGCTGCAAATTGTTTGATTTTGCAGCAGCCCTTTGTATTGCAGTCCCCTGTTTTTATATGGTTTAAAGGTGAGGGATGATATGCCCTTCCCATTCCCTGACAGCCGCAACACCGGTCAGCCAGGCAATCGTAGGAGCAAGATCCAGCAGGCATGCGTGCTCCAGCTTCCTGCCGTGATGGAAGTACCTGCCGCAGAAAAACATGGGAATTGTCATATCCTCAGGACAGTTATCTCCATGGCTGCGGTCATGGCCGCCATGATCAGCGGTGATGATGATATGGTAGTCATTGCCAGCCGCCTGATAAATCCTCTGGGCACAGGAAAGGGCGTTGCCGAGCTGCCCCAGATATTCGGGAGACATCCAACCATGATCGTGCCCTCCCTTTTCATCGGTTTCCACCAGATGCAGAAAGAGGAAATCCGGTTGCTTCCGGGAGATAAGGGATAAAAGCATCCCGGTCAGAAGGCTGTCGGAATTATCCTCCTGATAGGCATTGATATAACCGGTATATTTCATGGTTTCCGACTGCCAGATGTGACGGATCGGTTCCCAGTTATGGAAAGCGGCGCATACCTTCCCGGAGGCGGCCAGCTGTTCGGCAATTCCTTTTACCGGCCGTACAGGAGGGGTATAGGTGTTGGTAAGGATACCGTGACGCTCCGGCGGGACCCCGTAAAACATGGAAGTATGGCAGGGCAGAGTAACTGGTGGCAGCACGGAGCCGCCCTGCAGGGTATAAGTGCTTTTTTCCATCAATTCCTGTACAAAAGGATGGCCGCAGCCAACTGCTCCGTCGGGACGCATACCGTCAATGGATATGAGGATTACTTTTTCGTTCATGTTAATCTCCTTTTTTGTACTATAAATAATAAAATAACAGCCAGGACAGACAGGAAAACCCAGGATAAAAACATACCGGAATAGGTGTGGGACTCCAGCCAGAAGCCATAAAAAGAGGAACTGATTCCAGCGCCCAGGTAAGTGGCGAAATCCATCAGCCCCACCACCTTGGATACACAGCCGTATTGCTGGTAGCGCATAGGGTAAATGGTGAGGAATGAGGTATTTATCAGTGAAACCGCTGCAGAGGCGGTGCTCAGGCATATGGCGGAGGTTATCAGGGAAATTCCGGAATAACACAGAGGGACCAGGCTGACCGCCGCTAAAATGAGTGCGAATAAGGATACCCTGTGTTCGTTTCCGCCACAGGCCCGGTAGATAAGCGGGTAAATCAGCCTTCCTGCCAGGGTCAGCAGTGGAACCGCAAATACAAAGAAGGACATAGTGGGCAAATCCACTGAAAAAGTATCCATAAAATAGGAAGCTGCCCACAGAGTGATGTTGTCCTTGAGCACACCATGGCACATGGCGGAAAGGAGCAGGAGGATCAGCCCAGGTGAAAACAGGGAAGCCAGGGGTTTTTTCTCCTGATCTGCGGCCTGCGCCGGTACACCGGGAAACAGATAAAACACGGCAATAAACGAAAGCAGTGCGGCCGCACCCGGCCAGATAAAAGCATACCGCAGATTGCCGAAATAGATGGCCGCCGTTGCCAGAAATACGCCGAGAATGCTGCCCGTGCCCACGGAGGAAACAAGCAGTGAGGCGATAAAGGATTTGCGCCCGGGAGGATAGTGGCTGGCGACAGTACGCAGTAATGGCCCCCAGAGCATGGATTGGGCAAAGCCGTTGATTCCCCAGAGAAGAGTGATAACCGCCGTACCGGGAAGAAAGCCAATTCCCAGATTAGAAGCCGCAGTCAGGAAAAGACCGGTCATTATCATGATTTTCGGCGGGAAAATATCTCCCAGATACCCATTCAGCAGCTGGCCAGCAGAATAAAAAAGGAAAAAGATACCTCCCATAGTTCCAATTTGTGCGGCATTCATGAGCTTTTCCGACTGCATGACAGGTGATGCTACTGTCAGGTTCAGGCGTGCAATATAGATAGAAGCATAGGCGAAATAGGCAACGAGGAAAAGCAGCCGGCCGGAGGCTTTTTTCATAGCTCATCCTTCTTTCTGATCCGTTCCAGAATCTCATTCCGGGTTCTCAAGTGTGCCGCCGCCTCTTCGCCCTGGCGCAGGGTCAGTATTACTGCGATGGCATCCAGGATACAGATATGGGCGAGCCTGGCGGAGACTGCCTCCACGGGATAATTGATGTCATCAGGATAGGCGGTGAGAGAATAATCTGCGGTTTGGGCCAGAGGGCTTGTACGGTAGCTGGTAATGGCGGCGGTAACGGCTCCCTGCCCCTTTGCCAGCTGCAGCGCCTGCAGGGTGGCCTGTGTCCGGCCGCTGTGGCTGATGGCGATTGCCAGCTCTCCTTTTTTCATATTCATAGCGGCGACAGGCATGAAGAGAATATCCTTATAGCTGGATGCGGAAAGCCCCAGCTGGAGGAAGCGGTATCCGGTATCCTCAGCGATGGGGGAAGAGGTGCCCACGCCAAAAATACAGATACGTTCCGCCTGTAAAATCTCATTTACCAGGGCCTCAACAATGGAAAAATCCAGCATGGAGAGCGTATTCTGCAGAGTACGCACGCTGGAGTCAAAAACCTTGCGCGCTGCGTCTGCGGAGGTATCGCTGTTGGTAAGAAGAGGCATGACAGGCGCAGGCCTGCTGGCAAGCTCCATGGCCAGGGTGATGCGGAACTGGGAGAACCCGGTATAACCTATGGTTTTACAGAACCGGATGACTGCGGAACCGGCGGCAGCAGAGGCCGCAGCCAGATCGGCCACGCTCATTTCCACCACGGAGCTGCTGTTCGCGAGTATGTAATCGGCAATCTGCCGTTCGGTTTTGGTAAGTGTATTGTATTGGTTCCTGATAGCGGCGAGGCAGGCTTCATTTTCCATAAGTACCCTCCTTAGCTGTAGAATAAAATTCCCAAGATATATTTATTAAATGTAATTATATTCTAAAATAAAAGTTTGTCAAGGAAAAGAAATTCTATTATCGACAGGGAAAATAGTTTTATCATCGGAAGAAAAGAGGTAACTGTCCAAACGACTGACACTGTAAAAGAACGGGAAAGACGACCACGGGAATAAAATAATTTTTTCTGCCAAAGCGCCTCAAAGCCATGAATAAAGCTCAGGTTGACAGGCAACACTCCTCAATAGGATACGGAAAGGGATTTTCAGACGAAGTATTTTATTTGGAGGAGACAGCAATGAGCATTCAAAAAGGTGATATATATTACGCAGACTTACGACCGGTGATCGGCTCAGAACAGGGAGGCATCCGTCCGGTTCTTGTCATTCAGAATGATATGGGCAACCGCTACAGCCCCACCGTCATCGTGGCCGCAATAACAAGCCAGACCGGAAAGCATAAGCTTCCCACGCATATACCGCTTGAGGATTCCAAATTCGGTTTAAGAAAGGATTCCATCATTCTTCTGGAGCAGGTGCGTACCATTGACCGCTCAAGGCTTAAGGAATACATAGGCAGAGTGGACAATCTTTTGTTGGGACAGGTGGACCGGGCGCTTGCGGTAAGCTTTGGGATGTGTATGTAGGGTAAAGGTTATTTGGGAATGCGGTAGATAGTCAAAAACTATTTATCGCATTCTTTATTTTTTGTAATACCTGCTTCGTAACTGTTTTGTGGGTCAGTATATTTAGCCGTGCAGGCAGACATTTTCTTTTCCGGCGAATGGAGATAGGAAAAAGAAGGAGATGATAGCGGAAGCAGTGGCCGGTAACCAGCCGTTTTTCTCAATTGCCTGTGTCATGAATTACCAACCCTGCATTGCTGCGATGAACTGGATCGGGAGCTGCATCCATTGCTTGCGGAATTTGTGATTTCCAAATTCCAGAGCCCGGAGACGAATCCTGGCCATGCACAACTCATTTTTACAACCCATGATACGGAACTTCTGAATATGGAAATCATATGGAAGGATCAGGTTTATTTTGTGGATAAAGACAGGCATAGCGGGGTTTCGGAACTTTTCAACCTGACGGAATTTCAGGTGCGGACCAATGATAATATCCGAAAAGCATATATGGCCGGAAAATATGGGGCCGTGCCGGAGGTGGATACGGTGGAGGTGGAATGATGGGAACAAAAAGCTATCCCCACACAACAGAGGATAGCTTTTCTCTTAAAATTATTATCTGTTCAGGACAGACATCATTTTAAATGGCTCTGCCATTTAATCATCACCGGATATCCACACATCAGAACTTCCCATCCAGATAATCCTGATACCACTGCAGCCACGCGTCATACTGCAGCGCCTTCAGCTGCTCCAGATGTGCATTCCAGGAGCTGTCATCGATTCCCTCCAGGATACTTGTAGCGATATAATTGCGGATATAGGCCAGAAGCTCCGTTTCAATAAAGGTCCGTTCATTGGTCTTCGCCGGATCTACGAAGCGGATGGGTAGCTGGTTTTCTGCAGGGAGGCAGTAATCATGCACTTCCTTCACGCATTCGATGCGGTACCAGGAGGTCCAGGCTACGTCCTCCAGCACCTCCGCATTTTCGTCCTTACGGATCAGGGGGCCGTAATCCACCATGCCATAGGTGTATTTATAGTTTTCAATCGTGAAATCGTCCGTCAGGCTTTCGGGCAGCTTTTCGAAAACTGTGCCGTTTTCGTCCATGTCCCAGGCCTCGCCCTTGGGGCCGAAACGGGAGGTATATTTCATGTCTGTACTGTTTGATAAATAATCCCACCATTCCAGCAGCCGGGGAACGTCCTTGCAGGCGCTGGTAATGGCAAAGCCGGTGCGGTTGGCGGCGAATTTATCCTGAGAGCCGGTTTTCACATAGCCGGGTCCGTCAGGCGCCTGAAGGGCAGGAACTACCACATAATCGGCCGCCGCCGTTTCGCTCTGATCCCCATAAGGATTCCAGGCCCAGTAGCAGCCTACTACGCCCTCGCTGAGCTTGGCGTGATACTGCTCGGAGGTCTGGGAAAAGGATTCCATATCCAGCAGCCCTTCCTCTACAAGCTGGTGGGCAAATTCCAGAAAGCTTCTGAATTCCTCCGTATCCGCAGTCCCCACAACCTTTCCGTCCTTAACCATTTTAAAGGCGGCTTCATCACTGGAATCCGTGCCTGCAATACCCCAGGGATTGGCAAGGTTCATAATCTTGGAGCACCAGTCGCTCTGGGACGGCTCCAGGGGGATTTCGTCCGTGGTGTCCCCGTTGCCGTTCATATCGCCGTCCCGGAAAGCCCTGAGCACATCCAGGAACTCCTCTGTTGTAGTGGGAATTTCCTTCCCGGCCTTATCCAGCCAGGCTTTGTTGATGAACATTATGCCTTCGCCGTCGTTTTCGTAGCTTGTCTGCCGTCCGGTCATGAGAGAGCGGATGGAGCCGTCCGGCCAGGTCACAAGATCGAATCCGCCGTTGATGGTTTCATAGTCCGCGGCCACATGAGGCGCATAGGTCTTGAGCAGATCGTTTTCCGCCAGGTTGGCGAAGGAATCCATGTTGTTTGCGATCTGCCCCTCGCCTACCAGGCCGAAAAACGCATCCGGCAGATCGGAGGCAAGCATGATATTTACCTTATCCTCCGCATCCGCTGCGGAAATGGGAAGCCATTCAATATGGACGCCGGTAGCCTCCTCCGCCTGTTTGAAAACCTCCTTGTTGTTAAAGTCCTCATCCTTTGTCAGCGGATGAAGGAGCACTGCGATCTTGAAGGTGGTTTTCTCCTTGCTGTCCGTCGGGGCCGGCTCGCCGGCTTCCGCCTGCGCACCCGCCGTATCCCCAGGAGCCTGCGCCGCATCGCCGGAAGCGGCGTTCTGCCCTCCGCAGCCTGTCATGGCGGTGAGTACTGCCGCCAGCAGTAGTGCAATCAGTTTCTTTTTCATTCTCTGCCTCCTTATTATTGTTTATCATCATGGAACGCTTTCCATTGATATCAGCCTTTGATGGAACCGATCATTACCCCTTTTACAAAATATTTCTGAAGGAAAGGGTATACGCAGAGGATCGGCAGGGTGGAAACGACGATAACGCCGTATTTGATCACCTGCACCATGGTCTGCAGCTTTCTGGCCGCCTCCGCATCCGTTGTCATGGAGTTGGCGGCCCCGGTGGCGGCGGTCAGCAGGATTTCACGCAGATACAGCGCCAGCGGATATTTGCTTCTGTCAGTAAGGAAAATCATGGGATTGAAATAGGAATCCCAATAGGAAACGGCCAGGTAAAGTACCAGGACAGCCATAATCGCCTTGGAGAGCGGAAGCGCTATTTTGAAAAAGAAGCGTCCGTTGCCGCAGCCGTCCACGCGGGCGGCGTCCCGCAGCTCCTCCGGGATATTGTTTTCCATAAAGGAACGGGTAATGATGATATTGTATACGCCCACAGCGCCGAGAATAATCATAAGCGTTCTGGTATTGGTCAGCTGCAGCTTTTTAATTACCATATAAAAGGGAATCAGGCCGCCGCCGAAATACATGGTGAATACAAAATATGCCATGAGCAGGTTGCGGAAGGGGAGATCCCTCCTGGAAAGGGCATAACCGGCCATCATGGTAAAAAAGGTGCCCAGCGCCGTACCTCCGATGGTATAAATCAGAGTGTTCCCATAGCCTGTCCAGATACGGGAATCCTCAAATACTTTCTGATAGCCGAGCAAGGTGAAGCCCTTGGGCCACAGGAGCATCGACCCGTTATTTACATAAGAAGGATCTGAAAAAGAGGCCATCAGTACGAAATAAATGGGATAGGCCATAATGAGAATAATGATTGACAGAATGGCGGCTACAATGATATCGAAGACCGTATCCTGGGTAAAACGGAGTTTTTTCTTACCGGTTACCGTTTTGTGTGTGTGCATTACAGGTTCCTCCCTCCTTGTGTTACCATAAGCTGGAGCCGGAAAGCTTTTTGGACAGCTTGTTCACCACAACCAGCAGAATAAAGTTTATCAGGTTATTAAAAAGGCCGATTGCCGCGGAATAGCTGTATTGCTGCTGCTTCAGGCCGATTTTGTAAACATAGGTGGAGATGACCTCCGCCGTGGTCACGTTCAGATCGTTCTGCATCAGGTATACCTTCTCATAGCCCACGCTCATAATGCTTCCCGCGTTCATGATCAGCAGGATAACCATGGTGGGGATGATTGCCGGCAGATCGATATGGATTATCCGCTTCAGCTTGCTGGCGCCGTCCACCATGGCCGCCTCATGGAGCTCCTGGTCCACGCCGGAAAGAGCCGCCAGATAAATGATGGAGCTCCAGCCCATATTCTGCCAGATGCCGGACCATACATAAAGATGGGGAAAGACGGCTGCATTTCCCATGTAATGCAGGTCGTCCGGGCCGCCCAGCATAGCGATGAGATGGTTCAAAAACCCGGATCTGGGAGAAAGAAAGACGGACATCATGCCCACCAGGATGACAGTGGAAATAAAGTGCGGCATATAGGTGACCGTCTGCGTCAGTTTCTTAAAACGGGTGCCCTTAACGCTGTTTATCATCAGGGCCAGGAGGATGGGAATGGGGAAGCCCACCACCAGGGAATAAAGGCTGATTACCAGCGTATTTTTAACAATCTGCCAGAAACGGGGCAGTTCAAAGAAGGTGCGGAACCATTTCAGCCCTACCCATGGGCTGCCCAGAATGCCCTTTCCCGGAGAATAATCCTGAAATGCCATCAGTACCCCGTACATGGGTGCATAGCAGAAAACCCCGATAAACACCACTGCCGGAAGCAGAAAGAGATACAGGCAGTAGTTCCGCCGTATTCCTTTCCACAGCTCCTTCTTCCTGTTCCCAGGCAATATTTTCCCATCCCTTTTCATACAATTGTCTCCCTTCCGGTATTCTGTTGTTTTTTGCTTCCTTGTTTGCCTGGCGGCAGCATTCCGCGTTACTAAGCGGAACGGTTCCCCTGTGGCTTCCCGTTATTGCCGTCCCGGGTATCCTGTTCGGCAGGGGAGGAAGCGTTTCTGCCATTCCGGGAGCGCAGGCCCGCCACAAAGGCAGCGATAATAAGGCTGTCTTCTTCGGATGAATCTATGATGAAACGGATGATTTCATCTTTGTAATCATTAGCTTTCATGTTGAACCCCTCCACTGCATACTTGAATGAGTACATAATAGCATTGAATTACTACATTGTCAACGCATTTAGATTGACTCACTACAGCTTTCTTGCTATGATAGGCACAACGAGGTGATTTTATGAAATTATCAGACAGAATCCGGCTTATTATTTCAGAGAACGGCCTGAAGCAGAAGGAATTCGCGCAGAGCATTCAGGTCACGGAGAGTTATATTTCCAAGCTTCTGAGAGATGAAAGCGGAGTGTCTCATTCCACGGCTACGCTGATAGAAGAAAGATACGGATATTCCGCAGGCTGGATATTGGACGGCAAGGAACCCAAAATGAGCAGGAAGGGCAGGAATGCATCGCTGTCGCCTGTCCAGAGGAGAGTCATCGCTGATATTGAGCAGATGGACGATAAGGATCTGGCGGCGGTCAAGGCTTTTATTGACACGTTCAACAGCTACAAAAAGGCTCTTGGCCAGGAGAAGAAATAATGGGGTTACGTCTGTTTCGGATGGAGGGGTTCCATGAATATCAATGAAATTGCAAAGCTGGCGGGGGTTTCCAGGGCCACGGTATCACGCTACCTGAATAACGGCTACGTCAGCGATGAAAAAAAAGAGCGCATTCAGGAGGTGATTGACCGGACGGGTTACAAGCCCTCTACGCAGGCCCAGACGCTGCGCACCAAAAAGACGAGGCTGATCGGCGTCATCCTTCCCAAAATCAATTCCGATTCCATCAGCAGGATGGTGGCGGGGATCAGCGTGGTGCTGAAGGAAGCGGGCTACCAGCTGCTGCTTGCCAATACGGAGAACCGGGAAAAGGAAGAGCTGGAATACCTGCGGCTGTTTTCGGAGAACCATGTGGACGGCATTATACTGATTGCCACAATCATTACCCGGGAGCATAAACGGGCGCTGAAGGCGCTGCAGGTGCCGGTTGTCCTGCTGGGGCAGAGGCTGGACGGATATTCCTGCGTTTACCAGGACGACTGCCTGGCGGCGCGGGATGTGTCGCGTCTCCTGCTGCGGGGGGCCGGAAAAATCGGCTGTATTGGCGTGACGCAGCAGGATGAGGCCGTGGGCGCGGGCCGGAGGAAAGGCTTTCTGGAGGCGGCGGGGGATGCAGGGATAGCGGAAGACGCGGTCAGTTTCCTGGAAACCGGCTTTTCCGTGGAGGACGGCTATCGGGCGATGGATCAGCTGCTTGCCCTGTGCCCCGGTGCGGACGCTGTTTTCTGCGCCACGGACAGTATTGCCCTGGGCGCGCTGGCCAGGCTTCAGGAGGCGGGAAGGCAGATCCCGGAAGAAGTGGCGCTGGCAGGCGTGGGGGACACGGTGTCCGGCCGCATCGTCAGCCCTAAGCTGACAAGTGTTCATTTCTATTATAAGACCAGTGGTAAGGAAGCCGCCAGGCTGCTCCTGGAGCTGCTGGACGGGAATGAGGCAAGAAAACAGATTAAAATGGGCTACCGCGTGGAGGAAAGAGGAACCACGAGGCAGCGGTAATATAAAACAGAAGAACAGTAATAAATACAGAAATAGAAACAAAAATAAATACAGAAATACAAAGCTGCGGGAAAAACAAAAAATGATCTTTCCGCAGTTTTTTTGTGTAATTTCAACAGAAGCAGGGATACTATTTTGGTGGAATTATGAATTTACAAGTACTCATCAGCAGGTTATAATAAAGACAAGATGTGAGAACGATTTCATATAAAATATTCACATTGTACTAGCTATTTTAGGCATAATAGTAACGATTCATATGAGAATGATTCCTTATAATGTGAAAAGGAGAGGGTGTTATGGATTACAGGAAAGCAGCGCAGGATGTATATGAGAGCATCGGCGGCAAAGAGAATATTATCAGTGCGGCGCACTGCGCCACCAGGCTGCGGCTGGTAATAGCGGACAATGACAAATGCGATAAGGATGCGGTGGAAAATATTGAGGGAGTAAAGGGCGTGTTCTTTGCCTCCGGCCAGCTCCAGATTATTTTCGGGACCGGCACGGTTAACAAGGTATATGACGAATTCCTGCAGATTGCGGGAATCGGCGCTGCCACCAAGGAAGAGGTGAAGCAGGCAGCCTCCGCCAGGACCAGCTTCTGGAAACGCGCTGTGAAAACGCTGGGGGACGTATTTGTACCCATCATTCCGGCCATCGTGGCAAGCGGCCTTTTAATGGGACTTCTGGAAGGCCTCTGCAAGATTTATCCGGCCATGGCCCAGTCCGGCACTTATACCATCCTGCATCTGTTCAGCAATGCCGCTTTCGTGTTCCTGCCTGTGCTCATCGCCATCAGTGCGGCGCGGGTTTTCGGCGGAAATCTGTTTCTGGGCGCAGTAGTGGGCATGATTATGATTCATCCCGATCTGCTCAATGCCTGGAGCGTGGCCGGCGCAGAATCCATCCCAACAGCGGGTGCCTGGTTCGGACTATACCAGATCAACCTGGTGGGTTACCAGGGACATGTAATTCCCGTGGTAATTGCTGTCTGGATCATGTGCATGCTGGAGAAGAAGCTGCATAAAATCGTGCCTGAAATCCTGGATCTTTTCGTAACGCCTCTCGTAACCGTACTTGTGACCGGCTACCTGACGCTGACAATCATCGGCCCCGTATTTTCCTGGATTGAAAATGGCGTCCTCTCCGGCATGCAGTTCCTGATTACCCTGCCCTTCGGCATCGGCGCCGCTGTCTGCGGGGCTGCCTATGCGCCTACGGTAGTGGCCGGCGTGCACCATATGTACAATGCGCTGGAGGCCGGACTTCTGAGCGGGACAGGCCTGAATACCTGGATGCCCATCGCCACGGCAGCCAACGTGGCACAGGGAGCCGCCGCCCTCGCCCTTGCCTTAAAGACAAAAAACAAAAAGACGAAATCCATGGCGCTTCCGGCTTCCCTGTCCGCTTTCCTGGGAATCACCGAGCCTGCTATTTTCGGTGTAAATATCCGTTTCATGAAGCCCTTTGTGGCCGGCTGTATCGGCGGCGCCTGCGGCGCCCTTATCGCGGGCTGGACAGGAATCGGCGCTTCCGCATACGGTGTGACGGGACTGTTCGGTTATCTGATTACTACGGATTACACACTGCAGTATACCATGATTATTGCCGTATCCGCAGTGATAGCCTTTATCCTTTCCTGGGCGCTTTATAAGGAAGAGCCTGCGGCGGTCAGGAATGCGTCTGATTCCGCAGCAGCGGCGACTGTTTCCGGGCCGGCACCTGTTTCCGGACCTGCAGCACCTGTTTCCGGTCAGGCAGCTGAAAAATCCGGCAGCGATACGACGGTATACAGCCCGGTAAGCGGTGAAGCCATTGCCCTCAGCCAGGTAAAGGACGAAACCTTTGCCAGCGGCGTGCTTGGAAACGGTATGGCTATAATACCCTCGGAAGGGAAGGTATACGCTCCCTTTGACGGGACGGTGCAGACCATTTTCCCTACGGGCCATGCGGTGGGACTGCTGGGCACGGACGGTACGGAAATCCTGATTCATATCGGCATGGATACCGTAAAGCTGGAAGGAAAATATTTTACCGCCCAGGTACAGGACGGCTCCGATGTGAAAAAGGGAGATCTGCTGATAGAGTTTGACCGGGAAGGAATTCTTGGGGAAGGCTATGATATAACAACCCCCGTTATCGTGACGAACACCGGAGATTATGCACAGGTAAATACGCAGGCGGCCGGCTCTGTAAAGGCCGGGGAACCGGTGCTCTCCTGTGTAAAGTAAACAGTGTGCCAAACAAAAAGAGGAGGAGCAGCGGCCATGAACGAAGCAGGACTGCAGATGATCCGCAAAATCAGGGAGGCGGAAGCGGCGGCGCAGGAAGGGGTGCAGAAAGACCCCTGGCGTCTGAGGTTCCATCTTATGCCGCCCGCAGGATGGCTGAACGACCCTAACGGCCTGTGCCAGATGAACGGTGTCTACCATGTTTTTTTCCAATATTCGCCCTTTGACCCCTGCGGCGGGGAAAAGTTCTGGGGGCATTACACCAGCCGGAACCTGACGGACTGGGAATATGCGGGCGTTCCCCTGGCCCCGGATGAGCAGTTTGACAGAAGCGGCGTTTATTCCGGAAGCTGTCTTATAAAGGATGGGATCATGTACCTGTTTTACACAGGAAATGTGAAGCTTCCGGGAGACTTTGACTATGTCACCCAGGGACGGGAGGCCAACACGGTGCTGGTGGAAAGCCGGGACGGCAGGACCTTCGGGGATAAAAAGCTGCTGCTCACGAACAGGGATTATCCGGCGGACTATACCCTCCACATCCGCGACCCCAAGGTATTTGTCCTGGAAGACAGATACTATATGGTTTTGGGGGGCAGGAAGAAAAATGACTGCGGGGCGGTGCTGCTCTATGAAAGCTGTGATTTGGAAAACTGGCGATTTTGCCGGGAGCTGACCGTGCCCATGAAGTTCGGCTATATGTGGGAATGCCCTGATTTGTTTTGCACAGGGGGAAAATGGTTCCTCTCCCTTTCCCCCCAGGGGCTTCCCAGGGATGAACACGAATTCCAGAATGTCTATACGGCAGGTTATTTTCAGGTAAACGGAGATTTCCGGGCGGGCTGCCGGCTGGAGGATTTCCGGGAATGGGACAAGGGGTTTGATTTTTACGCTCCTCAGACCTTTACGGATGAAAGCGGCAGGACCCTGCTGATCGCCTGGGCCGGCCTGCCGGATGTTGAGGAGGAGTATGTAAACCCCACGATAGAAAGCGGCTGGCAGCATGCGCTTACGGTTCCTCGGGTCATCCGGGAACAAAACGGCCGCCTGCTCCAGTATCCGGTTCCCGAGCTGGAAGCCCTGCGCGGCGAACGGCAGGAGGTGAGGGCCGGGGAAGCTGTGTACTGCGCCCCCGCCTTTGATTTGATAGTCCCTGTGGATGAAAAAGGAGGCGCCGGTGCCAGCGGCGCAAAAGACAGTAAACTGTCAATTACGATTGCAGACGCTCTCTGGTTTACCTGGGACGGAAAAGAGGCGGTGCTTTCCTTCACGGACGCTGTTGCCGGCAGGCAGATCGGCGCCGGCAGGGGACGCACGCAGCGGAGGGCGCTGATCTCCGATATACAGGAAGTACGTATCCTGGCAGATACATCCCTGATAGAGATTTATGTCAACCAAGGTGAAACAGTGTTTACCACTCGTTTCTACCCGACAGAGGATACCAGGCGCCTTCTCGTGGAAGGCGTATACGCTAAAGCCGGCGTTCTTTGGCCCATGTGTCAGGAGACTGAGTAATTAAAAAATAAAAAGCGGCTTTCCAGCCTGCCCGGCATATTCCACGTGCCGCAGGGCTGTACGGCTGCAAAATGTGAAAACTTCTTCCGAAGAGAAAAACACGGTGTTTTCCTGCGGAGGAAGTTTTTTTGGTGCCCGGATTTATGCACAGTTGGCAGAAATTGTACCTGACGTTTATGCAAGATGGATCGAAAACGAAATATTGACCGGAAATGAATTGTGTATTATGACTTTCCATAAATATTTTTTATCATTATATAAATATAAA
>OLQF01000034.1_pt1 | contig 113121 bp, 157 predicted proteins | sample 1643171 | NCBI WGS metagenome assembly OLQF01 (sample SAMEA3136702, study PRJEB25190) | human gut metagenome | reverse complement strand
CGCCCTGTGGTTGATTGTCTGACCGTAGCTGCGGGCATTTTGGCTCGCAGCCAGGGAGACAATATGTAATGACCCCCAAGTTTGTAGGATCGTGGATTTACCTGTATACTATGAATTGGAAACTAACAATGGTAACAGGGATTACCGCATACAAATTGGAGGTCATTATATGAATTATAACACAGTTTACGTAGGAATGGACGTTCATAAGGAAAGTTTTACTCTTTGTTCTTGCAAATATGAAGATGAAAAGGCATCTCATTACCAGAGAACACCAGCCAGTTACAAGAATGTATTAAGATATCTTGCATTTCTTCGCACTATATATGGAGAGGATACAAGATTTGTGTGTGGCTACGAAGCAGGATGCCTTGGGTATTCTTTGTATCATCAATTGGAAAATTTTAATGTGGAATGTGTGATCCTTGCACCAACTACAATGCTCGAACAACGAAGCAAAAGACGGATCAAAACAGACAAAAGAGATGCGGAGATCATTGCCAGATCCTTGGCACAGCACAATTACAGTCCGGTACATATTCCAACGGAAACAGATAATCAGACAAAAGAATTCATCCGTATGCGTGATGATCATAAAGCGGAATTGAAAAAGATCAAACAACAGATCCTTTCTTTCTGTTTACGTCAGGGTTATCAGTATGATGGAAGTGGTAACTGGACAGCAAAACATGTGAAATGGCTGAGATCATTAAAACCAGCAGGGCTTTACAAAGAGATCCTGGATGAATATCTGCTGACTTATACAATTCTGACAGATAAACTGAACCGTTTGGATCAGAGGATTGAAGAACTAGCATCCAAAGAAGAGTATAAAGAATCTGTCAGTAAGTTAACCTGTTTTCTAGGAATCAAGACACATACTGCGTTATCTGTAATTGTTGAAGTTGGAGACTTTCAGCGTTTTGTATCTGCACGAAAGTTTGCAGGGTATCTTGGATTGGTACCTGGACAGCATTCCAGTGGCGATGACAGAAACGGACTTGGCATTACAAAAGCAGGGAACACCCATGTACGCAGACTGTTGGTAGAATCCGCACAAAGTTATACCCGTGGAAAGATCGGATATAAATCAAGAGTCTTAAGATCACGACAGGCGGGAAATTCACCGCAGGTAATCAATTATGCAGACAGGGCAAATGAGCGTCTGAGACGGCGCTATTATAAGATGGTTCTGAAAGATGGCAAGAAATATAATATTGCAAAAACAGCAATTGCGAGAGAGCTTGCTTGTTTCATATGGGGAATGATGACAGATAATATTTACTAATATAAATATAACACATCGATCACCATATCAAGACCAAGCCGCCAAAGGCGGTACTGTGTAGTCTTGACATACTGATCGATGTGCTATAAATGATAATCAAGATGATGTAAGCCGGTCTCTGCCGCATACATCATCCAGCCTGTAATTAAAGTTGCAACTGAAGGCATCCCGAAAGAGTTTCGAACATGTTTAGGTTTGAACTATCTACGAGGAAACTCTGTTGGCACAGTAATATCTGTGATCCACGTGAGGGAGACAGCTAGAGTTCGCGGCGGACCATTGACCTGTTGGTAACCAATCCACGTATATCAGAGTGGCCAATGCCGGGAACTGATACATCGGAACTCTTTCTGGATATCTTCAGAAACAATAAAATAAAAATTTGTTGTGATTTCTGTTAATTTACTATTGACAAAAGTCATTACATATCAGTTATCAAAGAAACAGGCGCGGATCGGCGATTTGTAAAAAATGCTTTCAAAAATGCGGAGTGTCACCCTTTATTCTTATAAATATTTCTTCTTATCTTCTTTCTGACTCATATAGGACCAACACTACCTACAAATCACAATCTACTGATCTAATCGGTTTACAGCGCTGATCAGTGCTAATACAGAAGCAGTAATGATGTCTTCGTGGATTCCAGATCCCCAAGTAACATTACCATTTGGTTCTTGAACTCCAACATAAGCACAAGCCTGAGAGTTAGAACCAACATTTAAAGCGTGTTCCTGATAAGTAACGATAGAGTAATGCATATCACTGTGTCTCTGTAAAGCGTTACTTACAGCATCCAGACGACCATTTCCTTTTCCGTGGTAAAGTTTTGGAACACCAGATTTCTCTAAAGAGATTTCTGCTTCGATGCCACCGTCTTTTTGTACGAAGTGCACTTCTTTTAATTTGCATGGATCATCAATATTTACGTAAACTTCTTTGAATACTTTTAAGATATCTCTTGGAACTAATTCCTGATGGCGTTTATCAGATACATCTTTGACTGTGTATCCTACATCTTCACGCATTTTTCCAGGAATATGGAATCCAAAGTTTTCTTCTAGTACATAGCTGATACCGCCTTTACCAGACTGACTGTTGATACGGATAACATCACTTTCGTATTCACGTCCAACATCGTGTGGATCGATTGGAAGATATGGGATATTCCAGTGCTCTGGATGTTTTTCGTCTCTCCAGTGCATACCTTTGGCAATCGCATCCTGATGAGATCCAGAGAATGCAGCAAATACCAGCTGTCCCGTGTATGGTTGACGTTCGTAAACGGACATTCTTGTTAATCTTTCATAGACTTTTGTAAGTTCTGGTAAGTTAGAGAAGTCCAGTTTTGGATCAACACCGTGTGTATACATATTTAATGCAAGAGTGATAATGTCAACGTTACCTGTACGTTCACCATTTCCAAATAAAGTACCCTCGACACGATCAGCACCTGCAAGCAAGGCAAGTTCTGTATCAGCAACACCGCATCCACGGTCATTATGTGGATGAAGAGATAAAACTACGTTTTCACGGTATTTCATATGTTTGCTCATATATTCGATCTGGCTGGCATATACGTGAGGCATTGAAAGCTGTACAGTTACAGGAAGATTGATGATGACCTTCCAGTCTGGACGAGGCTGCCATACGTCAAGAACGGCATTACATACATCTAATGCATAGTCGATCTCTGTACCAGTAAAACTCTCTGGAGAGTATTCAAATAAGAAGTTACCGTCTGTCTCATCAGCCAGGCGTTTTAATAATTTTGCACCGTCTGTTGCAATTTTCATGATATCTTCTTTGGATTTTTTAAATACCTGTTCACGCTGTGCAACAGAAGTAGAGTTATATACATGAACGATCGCTCTTTTTGCGCCTTTTAAAGCTTCGAAAGTCTTTTTAATGATATGTTCTCTTGCCTGTGTTAAAACCTGAATGGTAACATCATCAGGGATCAGATCATTTTCGATCAAAGTACGTAAAAATGTATATTCTGTTTCTGAAGCAGCAGGGAAACCAACTTCAATCTCTTTGAAACCAACCTTTACTAAAAGTTTAAAAAATTCAACTTTTTCATCAAGACTCATCGGAATGATCAGAGCCTGATTTCCATCACGAAGGTCAACACTACACCATGTAGGTGCTTTTGTGATATATTCTTTCTTTGTCCAGTCAAGGGACGTTTCAGGTGGCATAAAATATTGTCTTTCATATTTGCTTGGGTTCATCATTGCTGTGAAGCTCCTTTCAAAAATTAATGATTGTTGTAGGTATGTTTTAAGTATTGAAAGGTGGATACTGGGTATCATGTATCGGATGAAATAAATGTACGATAACATAAAAAAAACTCCGAATCTAATCCTTATCAGGATAGAGACGAAGAAACTTCCGCGGTACCACTCTAATTCACGTTATAAAGAAACGTGCACTTCTTACTGATACGGGTTATAAAACCGATATCTCTCCATTATAACGGTTGGACTCCGGCAATACCTACTGTAAGTTCAGCATGCTACTCAAAGGCGAGTTCAAATATCATCAACAATTGCTTCGCACCATCCAGCAACTCTCTGAATGTCTTAAATATTCTACTATTCCTTATCATTGTATTTAAATCATTTACAATAATGACAATCTAACATAAAAATCAGGAAGTGTCAACTGCTAAAATGTAAAATATAAAGAGAACTTTCTTTACAGAGAAGACTTTCATATGGAAAGAAATTATGATAAAGTAGAACAGAGCAATGGAGGAAAGAACATGAGATTTTTTGAATATTTAAAAAAACAGGAACCTTCAAAAGAAAATGAAGAAGCAAGAAAACGAATTTATAAGCTGCATCAATTAGAAGGAAGCCTTACTTATATTGAACGAATGGAAATCATCGAAGAAGGGAAAGGCTCCATGGAAGTTGAGTTTGTCAGAGGAGAGTTGAGTGAGGGAATGACACTTTGCTTTTATGATAATCAAGGAAAAGAATCTGGAAGAGGAGAGATTCTCGAAATTTATATTGGAAAGGGAGAAGATAAAGGGAGATTCTCAGAACAAGGGAATAAGGGGAAGATCATATTTGAATATTGGCAGCCAGTAACGGACCGTTTCTGGAACAGTCAATATCTGAAAGAATTCACTCTTGAAAAATAAATTTAAAAAAATTCAAAAAAAGTGTTGACAGTTGTCGGAAACATATGATAATATAAACAAGCTGTCGCATTGATGGGGTATCGCCAAGTGGTAAGGCACAGGATTCTGACTCCTGCACCGCTGGTTCGAGTCCAGCTACCCCAGTTAAGGGTGTGTAGCTCAGGTGGTAGAGCACTTGACTTTTAATCAAGTTGTCCGGGGTTCGAATCCCCGCACGCTCACTAAAAAGCACGGATGCCAGAAATGGCTTGAATCCGTGCTTTTCTTGTATTTATGCGGTTTTTAAGGATATGACTTATCTAAAAATCATACCCTTAAAAGTAAACGAAAGTAACTTGAAGTTTAGGGAAGTATTTGTTCCATAGCTGTTCCATGTTCCATTTTTGTTCCAGAAACATTCTTGAAAAGCCATGATAATAAATCTCTGAGTTGTTCCATTTTTTGTTCCACAGGTTGTTCCATTTTTTGTTCCAAATCTACGAAACTTAATGCATTATTTACAGCAGACACTTTATCTTCTTTTTCCATCATGATATGGTTGTATACTTTCATTACAACTTCTTCTGAATCTCCAACTAATTTAGCAACCATCTTGATACTGATAAGTGGAATCTGGTAGCATAAACAAGAACAATAATTATGTCTGAAAACATGGCTTGTCAATCCCTCGATGATACTAGGGCTGACTGCCTGCATAGCTTTTAATATTCTGTCAAACATTCTTCGAAAACCAGATTTTGTCATAGGTTTGTAGTTTTGGTTTACAAAAAGATATTTTCTTTTGTCTTTCCTCAGCATAGATATATAGTCGGCTATATAATCAAATACACTGTTAGGAATTGGAAGTATTCTTTCTCCGTTAGTTATATTTTTTACTGTTTTTACAAAAGGAATATTATCTGATATGTCGTGAGATTTAGTGATAGATACTGTATGTGCTTCTAGGTCGAAGTCACTTTCTGTTAGCGCTAGAGCTTCTCCACGCCTTAATCCACAGCCGTAAAGGATGTAGGCATACAATTTATCCATTGGTTTAAAATCTGCCGTAAAAACGGCTTTCTGTTCGTCTGGTGTCAAAGCACGTTGTTCTTCTGCTTTATATTTGATTCCCTCAAAATCGTCAAAAATGTCTGCGAATGTTTGAGCGGAAAAAATACGATCACGTACAGCACTACGTAATATTTGCTTGAATGTCATAGCAATCTGCTGTTGTGTTCGTGGATGTCCTGCGGCATGGTTTAATAGCAATTGGAAATGTTTTCGTTCAATGTCTTGCAATTTGGTACAAGCTATCGGGATAAAATGTACGTTAATAACATTTTCATACATTTTGTTTGTGTTATTAGCACGACTAAATTCTTTGTACAAACGTCTCCATTGTACAGCATATTGAATAAACAATATGTCTGTTTCCATGATTCCACGACGCTCATCCCTTAATCGTTCAAATTCTTTTACCCTTTTTTCGAGGTCCTTAGAACTTTTTGGAGATCGCAGGTGCTTATATCTCTTTTTGCCATTATCTTTGTATGTGCCATCCCACACGTTGGTAGAATAGTAACCATCTTTTCCTTTTTTAAATTTAGCTGTTGCCATTGTATCACTCCTTAATTTTAAAAATAGGTATAAAAATAACAGCTACGCAATTCCTAAAATTGGAATTTGCATAAAACGCAAAATGGTTAAAATTTTACGACTTGCATAGCTGACTTGATAATGATACAATAAGTATGGCTGTACAAAAGTATCAAAATCAAGACTTTTGGGAGATCGCACGCTTGGGCTGAGCTGTGCGGTCTTTTTTTGTTTATTTTATTGTAACTTTGTATTTAGCTAATCTATAAAAGCTAATATTTCCGTTTTTGTATTGCACAGCTTCAACATAATGAGTTCCAGATTTTATCTGATTACCGGTAACCATAAGAGAAGCTTGAGCACCATAATTCACGTATGTTTCGTCTACCTTTTTACCGTCAATGTAAATTTTTACAGGAGTTTCTTCTGTCAAGTCAGTTATATAGTAATCAACATATCCAAAAGGAGTGCCTTTATTAATTAACAAGACTGGGATTTTACCGTTTTCAGACGTTCCGGATGCTAGGTAAATATAAAAATTACCAGTTCCGAAATCTCCTTGGTTTTTTAAATATGGACTTCTGTTAGTTGAATTAACGTTGTTTTTTCGACTAACTTTAACTTTACATTTATATTTTTTCTTTCCAATCTTAGCTGTGATAGTAGCACTTCCTGCTTTCTTAGCAACAACTTTTCCCTTCTTAGATACTGTTGCTACAGATTTTTTGCTACTAGACCATTTAGGCTTTTTCTTTGTTCCTTTTACCTTTAATGTTTTAGACTGTCCAACAGTAAGCGTGATTTTTGAGTTGGAAATTTTGATTTTTGGCTTTGCATTAACTGATTCTAAATTTCCAAAAACACAAAGTGTGATAGCAAGTAAAAATATAGTTAATAATTTGCAGGCTTTTTTCATAATACCCCTCCTTTTACGGTGTATAACAAGCAATTGAGGTTGTCACAATTGCAAGCGAATGACAAATAAAAAATTAAAGTCTCTTGAAGCTGACTAATCTCTCAGCATATCCAGTTAATGACGATAATTGATCAAGTGTATATCCCGGATGTTCGATAATCGTTTCATCTGGTATTAAAAGCTCCGCTGCAAAAGTATGAGCTTCAATTTCAACCTTGTTGCTGTAGAATTGTTCGCCATAGGAGAAGAAATAATAATCTCCGTCATGCAGTACGCAATGAGCTAATTCATGAGCAACTACAGCTTCTCGCATTTTTTCATCATCAATCCTATCATTTAAGTATATAAATTTCTTGTCGCATATCTTCATGTGACATCCAGATAGTTCTCCTAAATCTCCGATTTGGATAATAACACCTAAGCTGTCTGCAAGCTGATATGGATTTCTTGTTTCGTATTTTTTAACCAAATCATGTACTAAATTTTTGATTTGATTCGGTCTCATACATAACCCTCCTGTTTATTTTTTCATCATAGCCATGGAAATCTCAACCTGTTTAAGCAAAAGCTCTTTTGTGTTATCGTCAATCGGTTGCCCGTCATAACGTAACGGTTGCATCTTTCCACTTTCTAGCAATTCTTTTAGTTCCTCAAACTTTTGCTTGAGATCGTCAGTATTATCTTTCTCTTTTTGTTCATCCTCCTTCCCTGTCATTATGAAATCTAATGACACATTAAAATAATCAGCTATCTTTTTTAATTTCTCAGCATTTGGTTTAGAAGTGCCAAGTTTACTTAGATAACCTTTCCCAAAACCTAAGTCTCCCTCAACTTTGTTCATAGATACATGATTGAGTTTGCACAGGTGTCGGATGCGTTCTTTCATGTCCATATTTTGCTCCTTTCACAAAATTCTGAAAAAATCGCAAAAAACTATTGACAAACTGAAAAAATCGCATATAATTAAGATATAACTTCTGAAAAAATCGCAAAATAATAGCGAGAACAGTTTGAATGAATAGTTTTTTAATTTTTTGTGGTAATTAGATTATAGAATATATTCAGAACTAAGTCAATATTATTTTGTGATATTTTCAGAATAATAAATAGAAGAAAGGAGCACAAAATGTTAATTGGCACGAAAGTAAAAGAAATCGCCAAGAAAAAAGGAATTTCGCTTAATCAACTGGAGAAAGATACGAAAATTGCCACAGGCAGTATTTCAAAATGGGACAAAATTAGTCCATCGTTTGAAAAGGTGTGTAACGTAGCAAAGGCACTAGAGGTCACTGTTGATGAACTGATAGGTGATGAGGAGTAACGGTTGATTATTTCTTATCTTAAAGGAAGAATAATGAAATATCCAAAACAAATTATGAGGAAATCAGAACTCTGTGAGATGGGATTTCCTGAAGAATTTTTAGATTCAGCATACAGAGAATCAAATCAGAGTTTTGCACAAAAGATAAATCCATATAAAAAGAACTCTCCAATCATATTCGATACGGAAGAGTTTGATAAATGGAGATTAAAGAAACTAAGAGATGAAAATAAAGCAATCCGAAGAGATTACTTTTAGAAATCTTAAGTTGGAGGTGATCAATTGGAAAAGTTAGAACAAACAATCAGTAGCGTTGAAGTAGCTGAAATGATTGGAAAAGATCATAACAAATTATTAAGAGATATACGAAGCTACATTGATCAATTTTCACTGTCCAAAATTGGACAGTCAGATTTTTTTACTGATTCTACATATAAAAATGGAAGAGGTAAAGAATATCCATGTTACCAAGTAACTAAAAAGGGATGTGAATTTATTGCTCATAAACTGACAGGGATTAAAGGTACTGAGTTTACAGCAAAGTATATCAATAAATTCCACGAAATGGAACAGATTATTACAGAACACGTTCCTCATGGGAAAGAACTGTTAGCACTGGCGGTTTTAGAAGCACAAAAGACAATAGAAGATTTACAGGCAAGCAATACAGTCTTATTAGAAGACAACGAACGTATGAAGCCAAAAGAGATTTTCGCTGATGCAGTAACATCAAGCAGAACATCTATATTAATTGGTGATCTTGCTAAATTGTTGAAACAAAATGGCATTGATACTGGGCAGAATCGACTCTTTGAGTGGATGAGAAACAATGGATACTTGATAAAAGCACAAGGAAGCAACAGAAATATGCCGACACAGAGAAGCATGGAGATGGGATTGTTCCAAGTGAAAGAGAGTACCAGAATTGATGGTAACGGATGCGATGTGGTAGTGAAAACTCCGAAAGTTACTGGCAAAGGTCAAATGTATTTCTTAAATAAGTTCTTAGAAAAGAAACCGGAGGAACAGCATGGAAGTTTTTGAAAGTCCGTTTGGAACAGAACTTAGGGCAGAGAAGCAGGATGGAGAATGGTTCTTTTGCTTACAAGATATTGGATATGGCATTGGAGTTATAAACTCCGGACAGATCAATAGCAGATTAAATCAGTCTGGCGTTAGAAAAATCAGTGCCAAAGATAGAAAAGGAACAATGCATAAATTATTGTTCGTAAATGAGTTCAATATGATGAAAGCAATCTTGAAAACCAAAGATAAAGATCATGATGATTTTTATTTTTGGATCGTAAGAGAAGTTCTTCCAGTGTTAAAAAATGAAGATCAAGTTAAATTGCCAGACAATATTGAACAAAAGATAAAGCTTTTAGCACAGGGAGATGTGTTGTTAAGTGAGAGAGTCGGAAAGATTGAGACAAAGGTTGGAATCTTAGAAGACGAACTGCCACTCTTTGCATATGACATAGAAGAAATTCAGGAACATGCAGCAAGACACATCAAACAACTTCTTGGAGAAAAATATAAAGATAACAGCCTAAGGGCCAAAACATACATAAATCTTTATAAGAAGATCGAGGAAGAATTTAATGTTTACTGCTATAAAGGGTTAGCAAGAAAAAAATTGGCAGATGTTCACGAGTTTATAGATTGTTATAAAGGTGTGGAATATGAAGAAAGAAAATGAAGCAGAAATCACATGGGATGAAATTGTGAAAAGGCACGCGGAATATATGAATAGCAAGAATAAGTTGGAAAAGATAATGTTCGTAACAATACTTATAAGATTCATAATATTTTGCCGGAAAAAGATAAAAGAGGTGAAACGATGAAATTCAAAATGGCGTGCATAGTAATTGGAACATTATATATGTTTGGTACGGTTGGCAGTTTTGTTGATGGGGAATCGTTAAGCCTTCCTGTTGCATGTTTGCTTGGAGTGGCGGGTGCAATGTTACTGTTTGCCGGAATAAGAAAGGATAAATAAAGGATGAAAAATGATAAAAATTTTGTGAACCTGAAAGGTACATTAGAAAAAGTGGATTATAGCCACCAATCAGGCGGAAAGATGTACTACAAAACGTACATTGATACGAGAAGAAAAAGCGGAACTGTTGACAGAGTTCCAGTTATTGTTTCAGAAGACCGTATGAACAATGCGGTAAGACAGGGAGCATACGTTGAAATTACCGGTGTATTTGCTTCAAGAAACAGACCAGATGAAAATTCAGGAAAAAAACATTTGGATTTATTCGTAAATGCCAATGTTGTTGAAGAGGTAGAAGAGACAGAAGATTTAAACAAACTAGTTGTTGAAGGAACAGTTTGTAAGCCAACAGTAGGAAGGGTAACACCAGCAGGAAGAAAAGTTGCAGATATGTTTATCGCAGTAAACAGAAATAAGAGTTCTTATTATTTCCCTTGCATCTTATGGGGAGATACTGCTGAGATTGCAAAAAAACTTGAAGTTGGAGAAAAAGTAAAACTTATCGGCAGGATTCAGAGTAGAAAATATACAAAAAAGATTTCTAAGAATGAATCAATTGAAAAAGAAGCTTACGAAATTTCTAGCAGTTGCTTAGAGGTAGTCAAATGTTGAAACGAAGAGATGTTGAACAAAAAATGATAGACCTTAATTTCAATACAAGACTACTTGGATTTAAGTATTCAGTAGAAACAGTATTGATTTTTGACAAAAAAGGTACAGCTATTCCAATGATGGAAGTTTATAAGGAAATCGCGGAAAAATACAATGCAGATGCAAGAAGTGTTGAACGTGCAATGAGATTTTCTTATGACGATGTTATCAAACGATCAACGAACTGTGAAGAAGTAGAAAGATACATAGGTTATGACTCTATAGGAAGCGCAGCAACGCTTTCAAGAATGTATTACCGTTTGAAAGATGATCTTGAAAATAGGCAGAAGGACAAGCAGAAAGAATTGGAAAGTCTGGTAAGAAAGGTTGTAAGAGAAGAGTTAAGAATACAATTAGGAGGTCAAAATGAAGCAGGTAGAATTGAAGACAATGTCGTTGGAAAACTTCAAGTGTTTTCAGGACAAAGAAATTAAGTTTGACGGAGATACAAAAGTCTCTGGAAGAAATCAGGAAGGCAAGACCACAATCATGGATGCCTACTTTGACGTACTGACAGGAAAACTTTCAGACGGAACGATGCCGGACGGAGTTAGAAGAAAAGAGGACGGCAAAGAAGTAGATAAGGTAGACGTTATCCGACAGATAAGAGTTTCTATCAACGGTAAAGAATACGATCTGAAAAAGATCACAAAGCAGAAGTGGAAAAGACCACGAGGAACGAAAGAAGAAGTCTTCACAGGCAATGAAACAACTTATGAGATTGACGAAGTACCTAAGAAGAAGAAAGAGTTTGATGAGTTTATCTCAGATAACTTTGATCCTGAGACGTTACTTGTTTGTAGTAATCCAACTGTATTTTTAAATGCCTTGAGGAAGAATACGACAAATGCGAGAAAGATTCTTGAAAAAATGTCAGGTTTCGATCTAAGACAGTTCATCGAAGAAAATCCGCAGTATGAAAATGTATACAAAATGATTGAGAATCATACAGCGGATGAAATCTTGAAGAAGCTTAGAAAAGAGCTAAACATGAACGAAAAAAAGATCGATGAACAGAATACAAAGATTTCGTATGAAAGAAATCGTGAGGTTGATTCTGGAAACAAAACAGAGATCGAAAAGAAATTAAACGAAGCAAGAAGCAAACTTAATAAAGTAGAAGAACAGGAAGAAACACTTGCAAACTCATTTGCAGCATATGAAACAACATCGGATGAATTGACTAAACTAAAACGTCAGAAAGATGAAATCTACAATGAAGCAAACAAAGAACTGACGGAAAAACGTTTTAAATTACGGTTTGATGAAGATAAATTGGAATGTAATCTTCAACATAAACGTGGTCTTTTAGAACAGGATGAATTTAAACTTTCTAACGATAAAAAGAAGATAAAACAATGGGAAGAATATCTGAACAATGCTAGAGAGAACTATAAAAAAACATTCAAAGAAGAATATCAAGATAATCAATCATCAGAAATTGAAAAAGAGGTATTCGATGATGCTACAGTAATCTGCCCAACGTGCGGTCAGCGACTTCCAGAAGATAAGATTGATCAGTTAAAAGCAGAATTTGAGGAAAATAAAAAAATAAGACTCTTGAAAGAGAAAGAAAAAGAAGAGCTGTGGAAATCTGGAAAAGCCAAAAAGCTTAAAAGAATTACGAAAGATGGTAATATGTGCAAACAAAAAGTTGATTATTTTAAAGAAGATAAGAAGCTGATTGAAGAAGAAATTTCAAAAAATAAGCAAGCAATTTGTGATTACGAAAAAGAAATTGAGTCAATCAATGCAAAATTAGCTGATCTGCCAGAAGAAGTTGACATGTCTTCAAATACGGAATACGTCAAAGTTTTAAAAAGCATTGAAAATCTTGAAAGTAAGATTGGATTGCTGAACAGCGGTAAAGAAAAAAGAAAACAGCTTTCAGAAGAAAAACAAAAATATTTTTCTGAGATTGCGAAACTTGAAGCTGAGTTACATAGTTTGGAAAATGCGAAAAAAGATAAAGAAAAGAGAATCGACAGTCTGGAAGAAGATTTAAAGGCGTTTTCACAGATTGGAGCTGATCTTGAAAGACAGATTGATGAATTATTAGAGTTTTCACTCAGGAAGAATGAGTGTATCGCAGAAAAAATCAATCCATACTTCAAGCATCTTAATTTCCAGTTCTTAGATTATACCATTGAAGGAAATCCAGTGGAAACGTGTAAGATCATGTGTCATGGGATTAATTATATGGACGGGCTGAATCATGGAGACAAGATTCTATGTGAAGCTGATATGGTAAGCGGATTCCAGAAGATGAACGACGTGAGACTGCCAATCTTTATTGACGATGCGGAAAGTCTTGATTCTGACAGGATTCCAGAATTTGAACAGCAATTAATCTTATTGATCAGAAGCGACAATGATTTAGAGGTATCAAAACTATGATGCGATAATTGTCTTCCAAAGCAAAGCAAAGGAAAAGTTAAGATGCGAAGAGAAAAGGAACAGCATGGAATTGTCAGGCACCGAATTGGAATCGTAAAGAGACGACACGATTTGTTGTGCAATGTGAAGGAAAAGCAATGATAAGCTTAGAGAAGCTTTGGAATGGCATGGCATGGAAATGAAATGAATCGAAATGGAACGGAAAAGATTCGAGATGCTGCGAAATGGAATAGTTTAGATGGGATTAGATTTGAGCTGAAATGATGAGGAAAAGCTCAGTGAAGATAAGTACAGCGTTGTGATGGAATAGCTAAGTTCGGAACGTTTGGAACATAAGAGCATAGCACAGAATAAAACACATTAAAGAAGGAGAAGAAACAATGAAAGAAATGAAAGTAAGATTAACATTTATTGAGGAAATTTTAGGAACAGCAAGTAATGATAAGGAATTACATGCAGAGTACATTGCAAGCAAGGCACCTGATGCGATCAGTAAAAAAGAAGAGATTGAAGCAATTGGTGTTGAAGGAGTTATAGAAAAAGGAAAGACTGTATTTCCTAAAGATGAAAATGGTAATCCATTTATCTATGATTACCAGATCAAAGGATTTTTCAAGAACGCAGCAAAAGCATTCAACTATGTCAAGAAACTTGCAGCGTACAAAACAAAGATTGACAATCTGATCTTCGTCAATGAACGAAAGATTCTGTTACAGATTCCAGAAGGAAAAGAAATGGGAAACTGCCAGAGACCATTAAGAGCGCAGACACCACAAGGAGAAAGAGTTGCACTTGCAAATAGTGATAGCTGTCCAGAAGGTACAGTTATTGAATTTACAGTAATGTCAATGGTTGACGATCTCATGGACAACGTGGAAATGTGGCTTGATTACGGAAAATTAAACGGAATTGGTCAGTGGCACAATAGCGGAAAAGGTCGCTTTGTGTGGGAGAAGCTTGACAAAAAAGGAAAGGTGATTGGCGGTAACAAGGAAGATTAATTGATGTATATGGGAAGGAGAAACAAAATGATTAAATCAGAAGATATGGTAGTTGAAGTTACAGGACCTAAAAATAAGGTTGCAGTAGACTTTTTGTTAATTTTAAATTCTTTTTTTATTACCGATGTATTTAGTAAAAAAGAAATTTTAGATATTTTAGAAAGTGCTGAAAAACTTAAAAGAGACAAGGAACATGCAAAAGAAGCTACAGATGTGATTAATGAATTACTTAGAAAATTAGAAAGCAACAATTAAATTTTACATAGAAAGGTTGGTAAAAATGGCAGCAAAAACAGAAATTCAGGAACAGGGAAAAACTCAGACAGCAACAGTCATTAATAATGCATTTATTGATGCATTAGCAGCACAGATTGAGGAAAAGCGCAAATATGGAATGACTGTTCCTAAAGGTTACAATGTAGTAAATGCGCTGACAGGAGCATATCTAGTATTAAAAGGAACTAAAGATAAAAATGGTAATCCGGTTTTAGAATCTTGTACTAGAGAAAGTATCGCAAACTCTTTAATGGATATGGTAACTCTTGGATTATATGTACAGAATAAACAGGGATACTTTACTGTGTATGGAAATCAATGCAAGTTCCAAAGAATGTACTTTGGAAACGTTGCAATTGCAAGAAGATACGGGCTGAAAAAAATTAGTCCTGAAATTATTTATGAAGGAGATCACTTTGAGTATGCAATTATAGACGGGGAAAAAGTTTTAAAAGTACATACACAGGACTTTAACAATATTAACAACGACAAGATTGTTGGTGCTTATGTGGTTCTTAAGATGAATGATGGAGAAAAAATCTTAGAAGTAATGAACATTAATCAGATTAAACAGGCTTGGAAACAGGGATATGGATACAAAGAAGGTTCAGGAGTACATGCCAAGTTCACAGATCAGATGGCAATGAAAACAGTCATAAATCGTGCATTAAAGCAGATCATCAATACTCATGGAGATGCATTCGTTCAGGAAGCTGATGAAAGAACAGAGAAAATTCCAGAAGACTCAGTAATTGAAGCTGACGTAAGAGAAGATGTAGAGACAGGTTCTAATCAGGAAGAGTTTGTTGTTGAAGGTATTCAGGATACAGAAGAAGCTGTAGAAGAAGTCAAAAGTGCAGATGATATTGCAGAAGAAGTAACAGAAGCTGATCTGCCGGATTTCATGGTTCAGGAAGATGAATAAAAGATTATTCTTCTGGTAGCAGTAAGTTTGATAATAGGAAGGTGGTGAAAAGCAGTGCATCCTAACCGATTTTTTGATGAGTGTAGTATTCGATCCGGAGTCGATACAGTTGAAGTATTCGATGAAGAATTAAGAGCCAAACTCAAGAATACTCATCCGAAGAATTTAATTAAAACAAAAATAGAATTACCAATTTATGAAATTAAACTGGCATATTTTACAGAAAAAGGAAATTATAAAAATGTATACAGATATGCAGTATTCAATTCAAAAGATGATAATGAATATTCTGATTTTTGGCTAGATATGTTTGTTCAGGATTACAACAATGAGAATCCAGATCATCCAATGAAAGATTGCAAAATTTTGGATATGAAATACATCGGAGACGCTGTGCTGCCGATTGGTTAGGCTTCAACCATCTGTGCTGATTACCTTTAGAATATAAAGGTTTCCACGAAGATATAATTCAACGGATCGTTGGTTAGATTATATCGAAAAAGGAATGTGATAGTGGTGTAAAAAGACACTCACCAAGTATGGCTTTACCTAACGAGAAACGAAATAAATTTTTCGTGAGGAAGTACATTTGGTTAAGAAACCTAAGAATATTGATGAATTATTAGATACATGTCCTACAAACAAGACAATTTGTGACAACATGATTCGGGCATGGTCAATTATAAACAGAACTGATTATAAAAAGATTTTATGCTCAATTTCTGGCGGAGCTGACAGTGATGTGATGCTAGACATTATCTGGAAATGTGACATACATAACAAGGTTGATTACGTGTGGTTTGATACCGGTTTAGAATATCAAGCAACTAAAGATCATCTAAAATATCTTGAAAGTAAATATGGTATTGAAATTATCCGACAAAAAGCAATCAAAGCAATTCCGTTATCGTGCAAGATATATGGACAACCATTTATGTCTAAGTATGTAAGCGAAATGATGTATAGATTGCAAAATCACGGATTTCAGTGGGAAGATGAATCATTTGATGCTTTATACAAGAAGTATCCAAAATGTAAATCCGCTCTTATGTGGTGGTGCAACTCACGCGGGACATTAAATAACGGTAAAAGATTGAGTAGTTTCAATATTAATTACAACAGATTTTTAAAAGAATTTATAATCCAAAATCCACCGAAATTTAAGATTTCTGGGAAGTGCTGCAACTATGCTAAGAAAGACGTGTCTCATAAAGCAATAAAAGATAACGGATACAATCTAAGTATTATAGGTGTTCGAAAAGCCGAAGGCGGAATAAGAGCGTCAAGATATAAAAGTTGTTTTGATGAAAAAGTCGGGCAGTGTGATCAATACAGACCAATTTTCTGGTATTTAGATAGCGACAAATCAGAATATTGTGCATATTTTAATATTACACATTCAGATTGCTATGAACGATACGGATTAAAGAGGACAGGCTGTTGTGGGTGTCCGTTTGGTAGAAATTATCAGAATGAGCTTAATGTAATCAAGCAATTTGAACCAAAAATGTATAGCGGTATTTGTAATATCTTTAAAGATTCATACGAATATACAAAGCAATACAAAGAATTTATAAAGGAGAATAACAAACATGGTAATTAATGGTAAAAAATTTGAAGAGGTAAATATTACAAAAGATGGAGAGCTGATCGTATCTATCGCAGATGGAGAACATGGAATCGTGCATAAAGATGATTACACAGTACAGCTTGTTGTAGAAGAAATTGGCATGACGTTTTCAGAAGCATTTAAAGCAATGAAAGCAGGAGCAAAAGTCAAACTTCCATCTTGGGGCGGATATTGGTTCTGGGATGCAGAAAAGCAATCAATTATGATGCAGTGCAGACCAAAAGATACTGACAAAGGACAGGGAGATTTACTTGATATTAGAGAGACGCAGAGGGTTGAATATACACTTTCTAACATTTTGTCTGATGAATGGCTAATCGCAGATGAAACGAATTGTCCAGTTTTAGGCGGAGAAGCTACATTTGGATTCGGAGATGCGATTAAGTACGTGAAACGTGGACTTAAAGTCAAAAGAAAAGGATGGAACGGAAAGAATCAGTATATCCAGTTAGCAACAGGAATTTCATATAAGACAGCAGACAAAACAATTGTTAATTGCGATCATGAAGCCATTGGAAATAAAGCAGTGGCATTTGTAGGAACGTCTGGTGTACAAATGGGGTGGTTAGCATCACAGGCTGATATGTTAGCAGAAGATTGGATGTTTGTAGATTAGGAGTTGATATATGAGTAAATATGTAAAGAAACCTGTTGTGGTAGAAGCTGTTAAATAGAATGGAAATAACATCGAAGAAGTAAAAGAATTTATGAAAGAACAACTTGATAAATTGCATTTTGAAAGCATGGATGCAAGTAATTTAGAAGAAGGAAAACTTTCAATGGTTGACTTTCTTGCGATTCAAACTCTTGAAGGTGTTATGACTGTATCAGACGGAGACTACATAATTAAGGGTGTTAATGGTGAGTTCTATCCATGTAAACCTGATATTTTCAAAAAAACATATGAACCATATAACGAATAAAGGAGAAGAAAATGGAAAGCAGAGAATTTTTAGCGGTATGCAAAGCCAAGATTGCAGATTATGTGAATGATCATATTGATAAGACAGATCAGAAACATCTTACGATCAACGATGTATACGTTGTCGGGTATGCTAAGACATTACAGAATCATAAAGCGTTACTGAGTACAACGTTATTAGACGGTATGTACTATGAAATGACATTCAACGGAGACAAGAGAGAGTTGTACATGGACGCTTACAAAAAGTGGGAAAACATCAAATTTGATATGTAGAGGTGGAAAATGGTTGGTACTCTTGAAGAAATGAAAGACGATTTAGCAACAGTAACAGATTACACAAAAAACGGAGAGTGTTCGCAGTGCGGTAAGTGCTGCGCCAACCTTCTTCCGTTATCACTTGGAGAAGTTAACAGGATCAAAAGATATGTGAAAGAACACAATATCAAAGAAAATGTGCATAAACCACCAATCGTAGGTAAATTTGTGGATATGACATGTCCATTTAGAGATGATGTCAGAAAGATTTGTACAATTTACGAAGTTAGACCGATGATCTGTAAAGATTTTAGATGCGACAAGGCAGCAAAGGATATTCAGGCTTCTAAGAGATTGTATTATGCAAGAAGAAATCCAGTGGACTTAAGAAAGGAAATATTCAGAAATGTCAATGTGGCTAAAAGTAATTAACACAGGAAGTCAGTATGGCAATTGTTATGCATTAATGAGTGGAGATGGAGAAATCTTATTGCTTGACTGCGGATGTAAATTTAAAGACATTCTAAGGGGAATTAATTATAGGATAGCAGATGTGGCAGGGTGTTTATTGACGCATATCCACGGAGATCATGCAAAATCATATAAAAATCTTACTAAGAATGGAATAGAAATATATAGCAATAATGAGACAGTAGAACATTTTGGAGCATATGATCCAATAGAATATTTTGATCTTGGAATTGGTGGAATGATAGGAAAAAAAGAAAGAAAGCCGTTTGAGTGTGGAAGTTTCAATGTGATTCCGTTCTATCTGCCACACACAACAAAAGACAAAGATACTGGGGAAATCATACCGTGTCCAAACTTTGGATATTTTATACAACACAAGGACATGGGAAGTCTGGTATACATGACGGATTTTGAATACCCTACACTATCTTTTAGATCGGCGAAAATCAATCATCTTCTATGTGAAGTTAATTACTGTGAGGAATTTGTTGATAAATCGGCAGCAAACTTTGAACATCGACTCAAAGGACATTTATCTTTTGAGACATTCAAAGAAAAGGTTTTGAAACAGAATATGACAGATGCATTAAAAACAGTAACGATTTGTCACTTAAGTGATGCATCAGCCGATGAACAAATGATTCTAAATCAAACAAAAAATATCACAGGAAATGACATTGAAGTTAACATTGCTAAAAGATCATTATGTGTAAATCTAAATTACATACCGTTTTGATTAGTGTTGAAAAAGAAAAGATATGATATGAAACGGAATAGCGAGGAAAGGTTTTGCTTGGAAATGGCATGGCGTGGATAAGTGACGATATGAGCAGAGATGTGATGACAAGGAAAGGTATAGAGCAGTTAGGGAATAGCAATGCGTAGATAAGTGTTATGATGCAATGGATATGAGAAGAATAGAGTTGAGATGGAATTGTATAGAGAAGTAAAGTTATGAGAAAGGAAATAATATGTTTTGGTTAGTTTGGTTAGGAATTGGATTGTATGGAATGATTCCTATAGTGATTTTTGTTTTAACACTTAAGATTTATATTAAAAATGTTGAGACAGAAAAAAGAATTAAAAAGATAATGAATGGAATCTGTATTTTATCTAATAAAAAGTGGTGATGCATCACAGTATCACAAAAGATTCGATGATGGATGATGGTAAAATATAGGTAGAAAGGACGAATGATACATGATTATTGGAGTAGACAAAGCGCAAAAAGCAGGAAAACATAATCTTAAACACAACATGTTAAAAGATCGCGGTCATAAGCTTGTTGATATTCCATGTCCAGTAGGAGATTACATAGAGATAACACCAGAAATTCAGGAAGTTATCGAAAGACGTGGGGACAAGCTAAAAAAAATGGACTTGATCGGCTGCATTGATAAATCTGTTGATACAAAAAAAGATTGTCAAGAATTGTACCAGTGTTTAGTGAAGTCACATAAGAGATTTTCAGATTCTTGCTTTTTGGCAAGCAATAGTGGTATTAAGCTGTATATTCTCGTTGAGAATAAAGACGGTGTTACTAGTATTGATACGTTTGGAAGATGGAAGAATGAGAGTTGTTGGAAACGTTATTTCGTAAACAAGAGACGTTGCGAGAATAAAGGAGAAAAGCCACCAAAGGAACCATGCAAGCCGTCTCAATTAAAGCAGATCATGAACACAATGAATAAAAAATATGGAGTAGAGTTTTTGTTTTGCAGACCAGAAAAGGCAGCAGAAAAAATCGAAGAACTACTTTCTGAATAGCATTTCTACAAATGATACACGGGCACGTCAGCCCACCTAAAATCAAATGAAAATTAAATAGAGGTAATCTTATGTCTGATAAAAAATATTATTATCTGAGATTGAAAGATTTTTTAGACACAGAAGAATTTAAAATTTTAGAATCTCAGGAAGACGGATATTTGTATTCTAATATTCTTATGAAAATGTATCTTATCAGCTTAAAGAAGAGTGAAAGATTGGCATTAAATGGCATGATTCCATACAATGTAGACATGATTGCGACTTTAACAGGGCATTGTATTGAAGTGGTAAAAGAAGCATTGAAACATCTTGTGAAGTTAGGGCTGATTGAAATGTTAAGCGCAGGAGCTGTCTATATGATGGATGTTCAAAACTATGTGTGTCAATCATCAAATACGGAATACAAATCAAAAGAAGAAAAAGCAGATGTTGAAGAATATAAGCCAAAGAAAGAAACGGCAAGAGAACGAATTGATTACGCAAGAATCGTTGATAAATACAATGAAATTTGTAAATCGTATTCAAGGGTTACTAGATTGTCCAAGAGAAGAAAAGACACGATCAGAGCAAGATTTAACGCCGGTTATACATATGAAGATTTTGAAAAGGCATTTGAACTGGTGGAAGAATCTGATTTTCTTAAAGGAAAAAACAATAGAAATTGGTGTGCAAACTTTGATTGGATATGCAACGACACAAATTTAGCGAAAATCTTAGACGGAAACTACACAAACAGGAAGGGTGATAAATATGGAAGGAATGGAGAAGATCATAGAAAATCTTCATTCGCTGAAAAAGCAATCGAACTTGGGGCAGCCGACACAGATTTCAAAGGATTCTGATGTATGTCCGCTATGCAATGGTACTGGTTGGATTCCTGTTGAAAAAGACGGAGAAACAGTGTTTAGAGAGTGCAAATGCAGACAAGAACAGATTAATCACAATAGATTGAAATTTGCAAATGTACCTGAACCATTTAGAAACTTAAAATTAGCTGATTTTAATATTGCTTGTTATAAGGAAGAAAAAAATAAGAAATTGGTCAGGATTGCTTGTAAGATTATCAAAAATTACATTGACAACTTCCAGACGTTTCAAGGAAAGGGAGTTGGATTGTACATCTATTCAAAAACAAAAGGTTCTGGAAAAACAAGAATGGCTGCAAGTATGGCAAATCAGTTTTTGGCTGATGGCCACAGAGTAAAATTTGCAACTTCAAGTGAAATCATAGAACAGATCAAAAAAACATGGGACCAAGACAGCAAAATAAGTGAAAGAGATTTGTTGGCTGATCTGAAAGATGTAGAAATTCTGATCATAGATGATTTCGGAGCAGAAAAAAACAGCACTTGGATTAATGATAAATTTTACCAGATCGTTAATTACAGATACATAAACAAACTGGTAACGATTTATACAAGTAATTATACAGAGAATGAAGTTCAGTACAATGAACGAATTTCAAGTCGGATAAAAGAATGTTCATATAGTGTGCAGTTTGCTGAGGAAAGTGTCAGGGACCATATATACGAACAGAGAAACAACGAGATGATCAAAAAAATATTGGAAGGTGAGGTATAAAAGTGGGGAAAAGGTTTACAAACGAGCAACGCCAAGAAGCTGTGAACAAATTTTCTAGCGGAGAATTAACTTTAAAAGAGACTGCTAAAAAATACGGCGTAACAGAAACGACAATCCTTAACTGGAAAAAGAAACTTCCGGTAAGAAACAGGATTTCAAGGTTTGATATTTCTGACAAGGTTGAAATCATCACATACAGAATGTCAGGTCATACGCTTGCAGAAACATCAGCGAAATACAATGTATCAGAATGTAGCATCAGGTTATTTGAAAAAGAATATGGCGTATCCGAGTCAGCTAAAGATGCAAGGAAAAATATGAGAGCAAAAAAGGAATTAGCTGATATGTCAGCAAGGAAAGCTAGGAAGAAACAAAAAAGAACTGTATGGATCAGATGCACAGCTTCTTCCGGATACTGGAAAACAAAATACATTTAAAAAAGAATCGTCAGACAGTTTGCAGCTGCACCTATAAAAATAAATATAAGAAACCTAAAAAATCAAAGATTGTTGTTAAGTAAATAAATAAAAGCCGTAGTTCATAAATGGGTGCAGCTTCAAGCTGTTTGGCGTAGAAATAATTTTAAGAAGGAGATAATAAAATGGCAAAATTTAATATTGAAGTAGAACTTGATTGGATAGAAGAGGATTCCTATTCAATTGACAAGGAATTAAAAGAGAGAATTGTTGAAGGTGTGGAAGATGCCCTTCTTCAGAAAGCAACATATGAAGCAGTAAAAATGGTTGATGCAAAGATTGCAGAGAAAGTTAAAGAATCAGAAGAGACAATCAATAAAGCAATCAATAAATTTATCGAAAATGTATGCTCTGAAAAGATTAATAATATTCAGATTCCTGAAAAATCAAGTGATTGGAGTGACAAAATCACATATCATTCATTATCCGAATATGTAGGAATGCAATTTGAAAGTTTCATTACACAGAAAAGATATGATAAAGATGGAAATTATCAAGACTGGGGAAGCAATCGGTATTCAGCAGCAGATCTACTTACAACAAAATATCTAAAAAGAGAGCTTGATGATAAGATCGGTAACATGATTCAGAGAGCAAAACACGAAGTAGAAGTTGATATTGTTAAATCATTAGAACAGAAACTAAAAGAGAATCTTGCAAAAGACACTATTGAAAAGATGAATATTCCAGAGGTTTTGAAAAAGTTACAGTCAGATAATCTAGGAACGATTGAAGAAAAGGAGCGATAGATGGGTGCTATTTTGACGTACGAAGAAGTTGAGAAGCTTGAATTAGCTAAAGGATATTCTTGGAGAATAGAGGGTGTGTGTCCTGATCTAGTTGTTGTTAAAAATGACAATGGAAATCTTATTTTTTTTGATATAGACAAAAATGAAATTCGAAGCGAACTTATAAAAGCAAGAATGAGTTTTGACCAGTCGGTGGCTATAGCTCACATTATTGTCAGAAAAAATCAATCAAAGATCGAGAATAAATAATTAAAAATGCTTTTCTGGTTTGGTTCTCTACCCAAAGCAACAATAAATCCATATGTTTTTGAATTTGCATACTATTTTTCATTCACATTTGGGTAGGGAGTCAAGCCAGAAAAGGCTTGTTGCATCGGGATTATATACCACGACAAAGTAGCAGTAAACATATTTTTTAATCATGCATCCTGAGCAACGCATAAGAAACAAATCAATTTCCAATTATTTAACGCCCGACTTTATGTCGGGCAGAAAGGAGACTATTAAATGAAATTTAAATTCAAGAAAGAATTAGATTATGTCGTTGGGCATTTAAGATATGGACATATTGAAGGAACTGTTGAAGCAAACAACTTAGAAGAAGCAAAAAAGAAGTTAGAGGAATACGAGAAAGAAGATTTACTCTGTGATTACGGGGAAGTAGTCATTGATGATTATAGCTGTGAAGGTTTTGAAAAGAGCAGCACACCGGCAAGAATTATAGAGGATAAATAAGAAAAAGGTGAGAAGTGATGTATATTTGTATCAATCCAAATAAATTAACAAAAAAAGGCGTTAAAAAAATCAATAAACTTCTGAAAAAAGAGCGTAAGAAACATGAACAAATGTCTAAAGATTTAGAATTTGATTTCGGAGAAGATATTTATATTTTGCAGCCAGACGGAAGTATCAAAAAGGAACTATGGAGAAATAGTTATGAACAAAGTTTTGCATTAGCACTTGGCATGGTATTTAAAACGGAAGCTGAATTAGACAAAGAAGCTAATAGGCGTTATATAGAATCTAAGCTTAGAATGTATGCAAAAAAACATAATGATCATAAAAAAGAGAAGTGGGATGGTAAAAATAATCATTACCAGATAGTTTATAATTACACAATTGGTAAATTATTGATAGCCGGTTCTTGTATTGAACAAGATATAAATGGAATTTATTTTACTTCACGATCCGTAGCAGCAAACGCAATTAAAACAATTGGGGAAAATAATATTAAAAAGCTATTAGGACCGGGCATATAAAAACGAATAGAAAGGATGTGATTTTTCATGGATTTAGAGAAAATGAAGCAAAAATTCAAAGATCATAAAGCTACATTTACTGATTACGGAAACATAAAAATATTAGACTTCAAGAAACCAAACAGTACAGAGTATAGAATCCGATTTCTTTTTGAAGAAGACTATTACAGATTACACATTTCAGGAGATTTAGGTCAGTTGGTTGCAACTAATTATCGCAATATGTGTTGGAACGGATTTAATGATTTTGTAGAAAATGTTGGATATTTTGAGGGAAAGATAGATTGTCATGACAGACATATTTACTTATATGATGAAGACCAAACCAAAAAAGATGTTGCGCAGTATGTAGAAGAGAATAACCTTTATTTTGAAATTGATAACGAATATCCATTCAAGCCAAAAGAAGAAATAATGGAAGAGTTTTTATCAGATGTACTATATGATTTTTCAGAAGAAACAGGGATTGGAAACGAAGGTCAAGAAAAGTTATTGGAATTAGATACAGATATTTATTTGGAGACTTCAAATTTTGGAATTAAACCAACAGGAATACTTGATCTATACATGTTGGCTTTCAAGTTAGCAAAAGAACAGTTGGGTAGCAAATAAAAATGTAGGAGGAAGAGAAATGGAGATACAGTATATATCAGAAGTTCACGGAGAAGCAACGATTACATTAACAGAAAAAGAATTATTCATGATTGCAGCGGCATTAGAAAGCAAAGAAAAAATATATGTAGGAAAGGAAATGTATCATAAACTTTGCGCACAATTAATTACCGCTAAGTCCATATGCAAATATGGTCGTATAGATGCTTCTTATTTTCAGGCGATTATAGAACATATGGAATCGTCAAAACAAAATTGTTAAGGAGGGTATTCACTAATGAAAATTTATAACATAATCACAGAACAAGTCGTAAATTCAGAAAAAATAGAAGAACTAGATGATCGTTTTGAACTAACAGATGTTAGATCGTACGAAAAAACAATCAAATGTTATTTTAAGCCGACTTGGAGAGAAGCTGATAGCAAAGAAAAGCTTTTGAAAAATATCGCAGAGTGTCTCAACAACATTACAGTAAACAATGTTTTGAGAGTTGATAAAATTGCGCATACAAGCGAAAATTACCTTCTATTGGGAATCAAATTAGAACATTTGGAAAACAGAAATGTTTTAAGATACAGCAAGTTAACTAATAAAATATTAATTAATGGATGGTGCATAAAAGATAATGACCTTGAAGCAGCATTAAAAAGATATTTGGCACATGAGGAGTAGACATGAATCATAAACAATATGTCCCAAAGGCTATAGCTGTATGTCCTGAGTGCAAAAGCAAATTAGCGTTGTTTCATATTATAGAGCGAAGAGATACAGACTTTTACATGAAAGATAGAATAACATATTATTGCGGAATTTGCGAAAATCAACTTAAACCTGAGGATTTTTTTAAAATAGAAGAAGAGAAAGTGGAAGTGAGTAAAATGGGAATTAAGAATTTAACAGAAGCAGAAGAAAAAGAGTTTTACAGATTGGCTGAAAAGATGAATGGAAAAGAACCAGAAAAGAAACAGGATGTAAAGGTAAAGAAACCAATATATGGACAAGAGTATTTTTTTTCCAATAGTCATGGATGGGTTGAATGTGATACGTGGCGAGATAGAGCTGTAGATAACAAAAGATGGGAACTTGGAAACGCCTTTTTGATAAGAGAGAAAGCGTTATTTGATGTAGAGAAAAGAAAAGTAGAAGTTGAACTTGAGCGGTATGCAAAGGAGCATAATGGTCCGATACGCAGTGATAGTTTTTACCTTTTATATAACAATGAAGATGGTGGAAAACTTGATTATGATGTGTGGAGCGTTTGTAAACCACAGGGAGGGGTGCAGTTTGCATCAAAACAACTTGTATTTGATGCAATCGAAGCAGTAGGAAAAGACAGAATCCTTAAATACATCTTTGGTGTAGAAAGTGAGAATGTAGAATGATAGCACACTTATTATTTGAACAATCTGGAACGTTTAAAAATGCTTTCAAAAAGAATGGTGTAGAAGCATTTGATTATGATATTCAGAATGAGTTTGGCGAGACAGATTATATTGTGGATTTGTTCAAAGAAATTGAGGGGGGGGGTACCAAGGAAAGCAAAGTATTTTCGATAAAATAAAAAACGAAGATATTGTGATAGCGTTTTTTCCATGTACAAGATTTGAAGCTAAAATCCCTTTAGCATTTAGAGGTCAAATGTATCAGCAAAAGAACTGGAATGATATTCAGAAACTTGAATATGCAATGAATCTACATGATGAATTGAATGAGTATTACAAAAGAATATCAGAACTTGTGATAGTTTGTGAAAGAAAAAATATAAGGCTGATTATAGAAAATCCGTATACAGCACCGCACTATCTAAGAATGTATTGGTGCATAGAACCAACGATTATAGATAAGGACAGGACAAAGGACGGAGATTACTATAAAAAGCCTACACAGTATTTCTTTATCAACGTAGAACCTAAGGACAATTTAGTTTTTGAACCATTAGAATATGTTGAAAGAAAAACAATAACGCATCTAAAAGGTTGTGGAAGATCAAGACAAACAGAACGCAGCATGATTCATCCGCAGTATGCAGACAGGTTTATTAGAAAGTTTATTTTATAAAAAGTGAGGGGACAGAATGAAATTAGAAGAAGCTATCAAACACGCAAGAAAAAAAGCAAAAGAAATGACAACAAAAAGTAATGAATTATTTCCAAGTTTTGAGGGCAGAAAATACTTAGATTGTGCGGAAGAGCATTATCAACTTGCAGACTGGTTGGAAGAGCTGAAAGAGTTGAGAGAATACAAGAAAAAAGATGAAAGCACAGTTTCTTGATGATATTGAAAATCCACTGGAACCTATTAAATTAAGTAGTGCATTGGAATCAGAAATATTCAAGTATGAGTATAGGGCAGAACATGATCCGCAAAAGATTAGTCCTTTAGATTATACAATCATATATGCATTAAAACATTGTTTGGAAGAACAACTGAAAGAGGTGGAATAAGATGAACATTGGAAAAGCGTTTGCAGTATTTCAACAAATAGAGTCTAAAAAATATACAAAAGATGAAAAGTACGAAGCGATACATGATGTAATAAATGCAGCGACAATAAACAGTATCACAAAAAGACAGGTGTTGGACGTAGTATCTTACTTGTTTGAGGAACACAACAAATACAGATGGCATGACTTAAGAAAGAATCCTGACGATCTGCCAGAAGATAGCAAAGATGTTTTAGTAACCGTAAAGGGCGGTTGCGTAAACAGAACATGGCATGTTTCTTGTGGATGGAGAAATACGACAGCTAAAAAGGCAAGTTACTATAGCGATAAAAGTGTTTTGGCATGGCGAGAGATTGAAGAATTTGAAAGTGAGGAAGAAAATGAAGATTAATGCAAAAACACCAAGTATTAAAGCATACACATTAAGTCATTTCAAGATTGGAGATGTTTGTATGGGCGTAAAAAATGAACATTATTATCTTGTTGTTAAATCAGAAAAAGAAAAGAAACAGCTTGTTGATTTGACAGAAAACGAGATTATAAGAGATGGAAGAACTATTTCTCTGATTCCAACGATTGCAGAGCTTGAAGCTACACCAATAACATTATCATTAGAACAACTAAATGAGCGATAACATGAAAATAGTTGACATCAACACATTAAAAGGTTCAGACAGACATGGTAGTTGCACAGAGTGTGAAAAGGATTTTGCAGAAGATAAAGGAATGAAAAGAATCATTTTCGGAACGGATCAGAAACGGACCATCTTCTTATGCAGCAAATGCTACCACGATTTTTTGCAAGAAATGTGCAAGAAAAGATTAAAGGAAATGGGGGTTGAGATATGCAGAAAATAACAAAATGCCCTTATTGTGGGAGTTCTGATGGATTGTATAATGATTTCAATGTATCTGGAAGAAAATTCTACAAATTTAATGGAAAAGAAGATGGGGAAGATATTACAAGCCTTTATCGCCATAACAAATATATGATTTGCTTTAATTGCAGGAAACGCATTATGACTTATGAAGAGTTTAAACGTGATTATCATGTTGAAGATTAGAAATATAATGAAGTAAAGGAGAAAAAACAATGAAAATATATTCACATCGTTCAGACAAAGATGTAGATCATCTTAGATTTGATATGAAAATGGGTGGCGTAGTTTTAAATTTTAGAAGAAGCGGAGAGGAACAAACAATGAATCCGCAAAACATGGCTCGTATAATTTTTGATGATACATGCGAAATAGACACCTTCATTATGGCATTGACTAAACTAAAGAAAATTGCAGCGGATCACTACGGGGATTGGATGGCTAGTAACGCGATAGGAGAATACTTATGACAATAGCGGAGCAGATAGCACACGACTTTTTAGAGAACATAGAAAAGATGATCACGGCAAATAAACTAGATGTTGGAGTATTAGATACGAAAGTTTCTTATCAATCTTACGAAGAAGCAATGATGAGCGTGACTGATACAAAAACAGGTTCTATTATTGCAACAATGAGATTGAATGTAAATACAAACAAATTAAAAAGAGAAATGCAGGAAAAAGAATTAGAAAACTATTGTCGTAAAAGAATCTGCCCTATTTGCATTTTTAAAGGTCAAGAACCGTGCATAATGAGAAAAATTAAATATGGAACAGCTACGAACGAAGAAGTAGAGGAAAGCTATAGAAAGGCGTTAGGTAATAAAAAATGACAAGAGAACAGATGATAGATGTGTTAGAAGATTACTGCAACAAAAATATATGTGTTTCATGTAAACTTCGTCATGCATGTGAAAGTAAAAAGGATTTTCCTGATATGATTGACGAAGAAATGGAAGGTTATGTGAGTTACATTAAAGAAAAAAACACAGATGTAGAATCACAAAATGAGTGTGAATTGGAGGAAAAGAAAATGGAACAGGTAAAAGTTTTGAAAGAAGTAACAAGAATTATTTATCCTAACAGGATGGAAGAAGTGATCCCGATAAAAGAATTTGTGAAAAATATTACAGATAAAGGATATAAAGTAATGATTAAAAGAGAAAATGTTATCAGTGGAAAGTATGACGTTGTTATTTATGAAGAAGAGGAGCTGAAAGAATAGCTAGTCAGTCTATGGTTGAATAAAGGAGATTCAAATAAATGAAAACAGCTAAACTTTTAGAATTTAAGGGAGTCGATAAATTGAAATGTGTAAAATGCGGAAAGGATTCTACAGAAGATAAATATATGCGTAAAATCGTTTTTGAAAATAACGACGATAAAAGCCGTATAGTTCAGTTAAGCACAACAGTATGTCAAGACTGTCTAAACAATATGCTTGATCTTATTGGAAACTACTTAAATTCTGGTGGAAGGATACCGTGGTGAGATTATGAACAAACGTCAGGCGAAAAAGAAGAGAGACAAGTTAGTGATGATAGGAAAATCATATGCTAAAGCAAGACAGAGAAAAAGAATTAATCAGAAGATTTTTGAAAATCTAAAGAGAGATTTTGATGGTTGTGAAAAATTAAGATCGTCAACTCTTTATAGGCAACACAGAAAAAACAGAAGATATTACACTGAAAAGTGGGAAGAAGAAAATTTGTACGAGGAATGTAGAAATTGTAAACATAAATATTCTGCACTCGAATGCGAATTATGTGTAGATTTTGATATGTACGAAGAAGCTATTTATGGAAAGTAAGGTGATTTATATGTTAAAAGAAAAGAATTATGCATGGAGTACAGATAAAGAATATAGATACGTGGATGGTTTTGGAAACGTAGAAGAGTGTATACAAGAAGCAAAAAACAGTGGTTGCGAGGTTGGAGACATTATATACGTCATAGAAGTGCAAAAACCAGAGATAAGAGGGGTTGAATTATCGGATATTCTTGAAAGAGTACATGATAATATGTGCGTTGATTATGGAGAGTGTGCCGAAGAATGGGACGTAGAAGATGAAAGCAATGTAGACAATAAAGTGTACAAAAAATACGAAGATGCCATAAATGATCTTATCATCAAATATTTAGAAGAAGTCAAAATGATGCCAAACTTTTTCGATGTTATTGATGAGAAACAGGTTGTTATTGAGTAGGAGGTAAATAAATACATGACAACAGTAGAAAAGATTAATTATATGATTGCATGCTTACAAGTAGCCAAAGAAGAAGCTGAATATTTGGAACATTATAAAGGGCAGGAGCAAAAAGTTTCAGAAGATCACAATAAATGGTGGTCTTGGTACTGCAAAAATAGAACGCCAAATAAAGCGCTGATCAAAGACAACCTTAGAAATGTAGCAAGGACAGGATTTGTTGTTGCAAAAGAGGTAGAGAAAAATTAGAGAAGAAAGGAAATAAAAAGATGATCAGAAGAAAAGTAGGAACAAACTTTTTACATACAGACACAGGTAGCGACTTTAATATTATCGAACATCTTTCAAAAGATGGATACGATGTTGATTATGAAGTGATCGACTGTGAAGGTGGTAAGAAAAAGATTTGTGCAACAATTTATGAGAAAATCGAGGTGGAAGATGAACGATAAATCAAGCATAGTAAATCACGAAGTAAGTAAAATAAAAGTTCTTTATGCAAAGATTATTGAAAAACCTGTTTGGAATAAAAGATATTATGAAATTTTGTACAAAGAAGTTGGCAAAGATTACGAATGTGTAGGGTATGGGTCTTATTATTTAAGTACGGTACGGGCATGGCGTGAAATGTATTTTGAAGTTGTAGGAGAAGAACAGGATAGGAGAACAAAAATGACAGGGAATGAATATCAGAACTTAGCAATGCGAACGAATGACGGATTAGGAATAGAAAGAATAATGAATATGGCTGATAATTTAGAACAGGGAGTAGAGGACAGCATACCAGACACAGGTATTGACTTGGGCGGAATTATTAACGGTTTATTCGGTTTATCTGGAGAAGCAGGAGAGCTTACTGACATGATTAAGAAATGGATATTCCATAATAGCGATTTAGACGAGAACCATGCGAAAAAGGAACTTGGAGACGTTATGTGGTATATTGCTATGATCTGTGAATCGTTCGGATGGAGTCTGGATGAGATCATGCAGATGAACATTGACAAGCTAAAGAAAAGATACCCTGATGGATTTGACACAGAGAGAGCCAATAACAGAAGTCCTGAGGATGTGTAGAATGTATCTGTATAGCGGTATGGAAGTTGCTTCGTGTGTGTTGGAGTTTAGCAACAAATATAAATATGGAATCACTAATTTGATGCTACAAAATATTTTGTACTATATCCAACTTAATTTTCTAAAGAAATATCAAGAGCCAATTTTCTCTGATGATATTATCGCATTAAGATTTGGACCATGCGTTCGAGATGTATACGATAGATTTAATGGATTTACCAGATTTCCTATATATTCTCCAAATATTGTTTCTTACATAGATGATATTGAAGTTCGTGTATTAATTCATCAGGTTGTGCATGAATGTACGTTTCTGGAAGGTTGGCAGTTGGCAGAAAGAGCGCAGAAAAAGGGTGGACCATGGGATCAAACTTTTTGGTCTGGAAGGAAAGTTATTCCTATTAAAATGATGAAAAAATATGTAGAAGAAAAGGGGGTGATCTTATGTGGAAAGCAGCAGTGTTTATTATTGGGATTTTAATCGGATTCATTTTATGTGCGGTAATGTATACAGCAAAGCATATAAATGATATTGAAGTTCCAATAAAACAATATATGGACATGACGAATTTGCTGTATCATGCGCCGGTCATGCATCGGTGGTACAGTCTTAAAGGAAAACCAGAAATGCACTTTTATTGTCCACGGTGTTCGGGAGAAGTTGCACCGTGGCAAGAAACTTGTAAGTGTGGAAATAAATTAGACTGGGGAGAAAGTGAGGATTTATATGTTAATAGTGTCAGAAAATAATAAAGCAATAAACCTTGACAATATTGCAGTTATGTATGTTGGAGTTAAGAACATTATGACGAAAAATGATATAGGAAAACATTGTGTAATGTGTGAATCGATGGACGGATATACTGAAATTATCAAGACGTGTAAAACAAGAACAGAAGCGGAAGAAGATTTGGAGAAAATACTTAATCAATATGACAGAGGACAAAGGGTTATCAAGTTATAAAGGAGTGCTATAAATGAACAGTAAATACTTTAACAATAGAAAAGTACCCATGCAGCAACGTAGGGTTAAGAATCGCAGGGATGCAGACAAACTAATACATAGCAGTTACACAGCATTTCTTTTGCTAGGAATCATGGCATTAAGAAATAAATTTGACTTTGGTAGTGCAAGGATAGAACGTTGGATTGATGAAATCAACGATCTAAGAGACAGTTACGAAAAAGGTTATATAAGTGTTCAGGACCTACAGAAAACTATCAAGGAAGAAACAGGAATCGAGATAAAATTTTAATACGTTTGTTATTCTATGAATTTGTATGCAATACATAGAAGGAGCAGAAATAAAATGATTGATATAGGAAAAAACATAAAGGAAATTAGAACTAGAGAGGAGAAAAACGAAAATGTTTGAAGTAAAAGTTGATACTGAGACAATTAAGCATGTCATGGATGCTTGCAAAACTGAGAAAACATTAAACCAACACGGAGTTGTGATCTATAACTGCCTGAAAGAACTTTTAGAGTACAGAGAGACAGGATTGACACCAGATAAGATTAGAGAAATGGATAAACTGTATCTTGAAAAGTGCCAAGAAGTCAATTCTTTAGTAGCAGCATGTGAAAAATTAGAAGGGAGAAAACAATATGAGAGCAAGTGATTGTCCGTGTTTAGGATGCACGCCGGAGACAGGCAGACATTCAGAGTGTCACTCAAGTTGTGCCGGATATAAAAGCTTCTTGGATAAATATAAGAAAGAGAAGAAGAAAGAAAAAGAAATGAATATGAGTTATTATTCAGAAGAAAAAGCAAAAAATGTAAGAAAAAATCTTTTAAGAGCGAAAAGAGGTAGGAAGTAATGAAAAGAGAAGATTTTGCAGCAATGATTCCTAAGAATGATAAATATGTTGGTAGTAACATATATTTAAATGGGAAGAATGCAGGATTCGAGGAGTGCTTACAAATGATAAAAGAAAATATGGATAATTTGAAGTGTGCAAACTGCAAATGTTTTTCTAAAAATAAAAATACAAAAGATGGAACTTGTCAGAAATGGAAAGCACGATGTGGCGGTCAGCGTGTTAATTCAGAAGATTTTTGTTCTGATTTCGAGAAGAAAATTGACAAGGATTGATTGATGAATTATAATTAATATATCTTTAATTTATTCCGAAGTGAAAAATAAACAGTAACTTTAGAAGTTTGGGCACGATCATTTGGCTAGGTCGTGCCTTTTTCATATCAATGATAAATAAGTACGGAGGAATGAATATGATAAATGAAATTATTGGAAGATTAGGCAAAGAAAATCTTGAAAGAATAGCTGTTGAAAATCATGTGGCAATTAAAAACGCAGTTTATGTTTTACTGGATGTAGGTATGCAGTATAAAATAATGACAGCAGAAGAGTTTTCGAAAAATCAAGAATACAAAGAAATTGACTATTTTTCTCAGATAATCAATACAAATAAGTCTGTTGATAAAAAGAAGAAGATCACAAGTAACAATAAATACACGTTTTTCTGCCGGCATTTAGACCGATTGACAGATGAAATTATTGATCAATACTTTGCATCTACGGGCCCAAACGGCGAGAATAAAGTTTTTGCTGCATGGGTAAAAGAAAACTATAGCAATTTTGAAAAAGATAAGATGGACTATCTGAAAATATTTTATCTGAAGGATATAGAAGACTGCATCAGCGATGGAAAGTCTTATTTCTTAGAAAACATTGTGTCAAAATCTCCAAACAAAGCACCTGATGGTTATGGAATAGGAATTTTCTACACAGCTAATTTGAAAAAACCGTACATTGGAAGAAAGTCTTTGAAATATCCTGATGGAGATTTAGTGGACAAAGAAACAGCATACGATCATTTGTGCGTTTATAACATATTAAAAGGATTTCTTCGAAGCGGTAAGCAGATTATCTATGTAACGAATGATATTCATGGATACAGTATATTTTCAGATGTGCCACCTAAAATGATGGATGCTATTATCTTGGTTATCGGATTTGATAATCGCGGGAATGTTAGAATATATGATTATGAACATGTTCCTATGTATACACCAGAATTAAGGGATTCAAAACATACAAATGGAGTGATACTTGAAAATTATATTCGTATTCCAAACGAGGAATTATCTAATGTAAAATATAATGATGAAATCGCAGATCGAAACAAATTAGAAAAACTTTTTAATTCATACTTCTTTGATGGTAAATTGATTCCGAGTTATATTTCTGACGTTAAAACAGACGATCAATATATCAGAGAAAATATTTCAAAATATCAAAGTGTGTATTTTGATTATTTCTGGAAAAATTCTAATCATCAGATTATAAAGGCCATTGATAATTCCACACTGGATATAATAAAAGGAAATGCTTTTGATCGAAATATATCCAAGGCACAACGACAATTCAACTTGCGTTGGTCTGTATTAGAATATCTGGATGGAAGAAACACTGGAAACATGTTTGATACTGCATACATGACATTAAGGTATCATATCAACTTAGACAAATACGAGGAATGGGATTTTTTTGACGATAATGAATATAACATTGCTGTCGGCGCAGCAGTACGATATTTGTTAGATTTAGACAAAGCTGTTTTGGGTAATGAATATTATTTAAAAGGAATATTGTCGGCTAAAAATACGGCAATGATAAAGAAAAAAATCTTGGTATTATACCAGAAAGTCAATTATAAAATGTTGCACGTTGATGGTGGCAGAATACAGCAGATACTATCTCATATCATGGAAGAAGATCGCTTTAAGGTAAATAAGGAAATGATACTTGCCGGATATGTTGTTGAATCGTTGATTTATGAATAGGGAAAAAGGACCGATTAATTATCGGTCCTTTAATTATTTTTATTAAATTTTTCCCATCTTTCTGGATATACTTCTTGGAACCATTCAAGAAAATTTCCAAACAGAGCATCTTCGGCTTCTTTTCTTACTGCGGCTGCATCTTCTATATTATTGTATCTTCCTAAATGGTATGTTTTGCCTTTAAATACTATTGTAGCAGCCCATTTTCGCCGATTTTTGTCCCAACTAACACCACAAACTCCAGATGTGTTATTCCGTAACATTTTTCTAGGTTTGATTGATATAATGGATGTATTTTCTATATATCCTTGTTCACATGTTTCCGCAGCCTTTTTGAGGTTTTCTCTGGCACTTCTTTGATGTGAGCAACCACAAGACATTTGTTTGTAAAACAGTCCGGCAGGAACTAGGTAGTGATTTCCACAAGAACATTCGCATTCCCATTTGTACCGATTTCCAATCCTTATTTGTTTAATTGCTTTACAGCCATAATCGTTAATTTTACCAGTAAGATCAGTTGGCTTATAGTGATTAGCTTCGGCAAAACATCCGCAAGATTGAGTTCGACCAGATGTTAGAGCATCGTATCTTACAGTTTTTGTATTTCCACATTCACATTTGCAAATGGCATAAACTCTTCCTTTTTTTCTATAAGCATCTATGATAGTTAATTTTCCCCACTTTTCTCCATTAAATTCATTTGTATATTGTGGTGCGTTTTTGCATTCTTCGGAGCAATATTTTGCACTTGGTGCCCCATCAAAAGTCTTTCCACAGACAACACATTCTCTTAAAGACACAAATAACCACTCCTTCCTTTTGATAAATTATACATACTATAATAAATATGGTCAATGTCGTAGCTAAAATTAAAAATATTTTTTGCATCAAATTGACAAAAATCTAACGTTAATATACTATAAAAGCAGATATTAACAAAACTAATATGTGAGGTGCAAGTATGGCTTTTGTTAACAAAAATGAAGGATATATCAGCTATGAGTGTTCTGAGTTGATAGAAGAATTGACGCAGGATATTGTAGAATTTGGAAGCTCTAAGATTGTTGCTGTATGGTGCAAAGAGATTCAAGGAACTACTGTTTATACAAACTATGATTATATTACCAAGAATCAACCAATTGATGAATCTGAACTAGAACAAGGAGAATATTTAAAGGAAATGACGATGGGTGCGTTACTGACAGCCTTAGAAGCACAAAATGCAATGTTATGAAATAATTTAGGGAGTGGTTTTATGCCTATGGATTGGCTTGGCTCTGTTGGAAAGATAGTAAATGGATACAGAATATTGGAAGCATATAAAAAGAACGGAAAAACTATGATTAAAGCTGAATGTCCTAAGTGTGGAAGACAGTACAATGTTGGATATGATGCTATGAGTAGGAAGAAACCTTGCATTTGCTGCAACAAACACAGGATGAAAGATATTACCGGTCAGCGATTCGGAAGGCTTATTGCTTTAGAGCCTGTCGGAAGGTCAAACAATGGTGGAGCTGTAATATGGCTTTGCCAATGTGATTGCGGTAACACGACAAAGGTTGAACAAGGTAAATTAGCAATAGGAGCTGTCAAAAGTTGTGGATGCTTAAAAAACGAAGCAGAGAAAAAACAGGGTGACAGACTTATTCAGGAAACCATGAAAATGTGTGTTGACGGGACTAATATTAAGAATTTATCATCGAAAGTAGGCAAATCAAATACATCTGGAATACGTGGAGTCAGTTGGAACAAAAGACGCAAGAAATGGCAAGCATATATAATGTTTAAAAAGAAGATGTATCATCTTGGAATGTATGATAAAAAGGAAGATGCTGCAAAAGCAAGAAAAGAAGCAGAAGATAAGTATTTTAATTCATTTCTTGATGAATATAATAAAAGCATGAATAACATTGACTAAATTAAGAAAACATAGTAATATAATAGTACAAACAACCACAATATATATTCCAAGGACGTAAAAGGATCAGAGATTTTTTCTCTGGTCCTTTTTTCCTGTAAATAAAATTATCTTTTTGCTACCATAAAAATAAGGAGGCAGAAAGAATGATACATACAGCATTTGATGTAATGAAAGAATATATGATCACAGGTGCGGAACTGGACGGGAAATATCAGTTTCCGATTATACCGGCAGCATTTTATGAACCGGGGGATACGATAGATTTTGCAGACAGTTTTAAGCGGTCAATCAAGAATCATCGAGAATTGAACGTTAATTTTTATATACATGATAATGCGTTTGAAAGAGTCTATGCTAATCCTGATAGATACTTAGATCACTTAAGATGCTTTCACAGTGTGTGTGGATTAGACTACAGCATAGCTTCTGGCGAACAAGGAATGCCATTTGCAATGCAAATCTGGAACAAGTATAGAAATCATGCACTAACATATTACCTTGCCTTAAATGGCGTAAAAATGATTCCAAATATTAGTATACTATCAGAGGATTGTTGGGACTGGTGTTTTGATGGATATACCATAGGTAGCAATGTTGCGTGCAGCACAAACGGTAGAATGAAGTCCAAAGCATCAAGGATTGACTTTTGCAACGGATTCTATGAGATGTGCCGAAGATTACAGCCTAACAAGGTTATTATCGTTGGAAGGCTGCCAAAAGAACTAAAGTCAGAAGTTCCGATCATTAATTTAAAAAGCAGAAATCAGTTAATAGAAGAAAGGTTGGGTAGAAAATAATGGGAACATCAACACAATACACGAGTGTCAGGAAGAAGAACGAACGCAGTAAGCAGAAGCAGAGAAGACAGCGGTTGAATGGACTTGTCCAGAACAGAAGCCAAAGAAAGCAAAAAAATAAAGACGATTCATTAAATGTTTTGTGATTGGAAAAATAACCAACACCGATTTTAACGGCGTAGAATATTTTGTGCAAATTTCACAAACAAAAATTTTCGTCTCATGAGCAACTTTTCCCACCCACTTTTCGGTCCAGATTTTTGGTGGATTTTTCCTGTTGGAAATATTTAGAATCCAAAAATTTTGATATTTTTTTGGAATTTTTTTCAATTTTAAATACAAGTAAAAATCTGGAAACTGCTCTCGAATTGGCAGAAAATCAGAATTTTTTGCATACTTCCAATTTTTTACTATTGGACATATTGCACAAAATCAAACTAGATCCGGCAACGTTTAAAAATTGCATAATAAACGCAAGTATACGATTATATATTATCACGAATTTTGCAATAGTACAATAAAAAAAGACGGTTTGCACCGTCTTTTTTAGTTTCTTCTATTATATGCTGTTTTTTCGTTCGCTTTTTTCTCTGATCGCTTCTATTATATACGCCGACAACGACATACCGCAATCATCCGCGTATTTTTTCACTTCTTCCTTGTAGCCTTTTGGCGCTAGTATGTTAATTCTATCATAATTTTTTTTCTGGTACTTGTTACTTGCAACAGTTCTTGCATTTTTTCCGTCTTCTCTTTTTTTTGGCATTTGTGCACCTCCTTAAATAGTGTACATTATTATATCATTTTTGTTATAAGTGTGCAACTATACAAAATGCACAATAAAATCATGTAAGTGTACACTTATATTTGTTGTATATTACATATTGTTATTATAGGTGTACACTGATATAATAATATCAAGTTAAGAGATCAGAACACAAACGAGGAGGTACAACGATATGAAATATTTTACAGCAAAAAATCTTGAGGAGCTAAGAAAAGAATATAAGAAGTTGATGGTAAAAAATCATCCTGACAATGGCGGAGACGTTGCAGCATGTCAGGAAATCACAGCAGAGTACAAGAAACTGTTTGACATGTTTAAGGCGGGGCAGACACCAGATGAAGAACAAAAAAATAAATACGACTATAAAACAGACGAAGCGCTAAGAAACGTGATCAATAATATAGTTTCTTTCGATGGTGTCAACATTGAGGTTGTAGGCTCTTGGATTTGGGTAGACGGTAACACATTTACTTATAAAGAAGAGTTGAAAAAACTTGGCTTTAAGTGGTCTAAGAATCGCAAAAAGTGGCATTTTAGCACGGAACCATCTGGAAAGTGGCATAAAAAGAAAATGTCTTTCGAAGACATCCAGAAAAAATATGGAAGTGAAAAAGTTAAAACTTGCGCGTCTGCAAGAATCGCATAAATAGAAAGAAGGAACAAAAATGAAAAATTATAAACTAGAAAAGATAAAAGAAGAACTTGCAAGAAACCTTGCAAGAAATCAGGAACTCTTGAGACTTTGGGAAGCTGTAGAGTATAAGACAAAAAAAGACGGGCAGCCGTTTAAACTAATTTCAAAAAGCTTTGAAAATACAACGTACAGGAAAGCGAGCTATGGAAACTATTATATATTAGAAGTTTCTTCCCTCAGTAGCGATCTTGGATATATTAACGACTGGGTACGATTAGAAGAGTACAGAACGAACGAAAAAATAACAGATGTAGAAAAAATCAAAAAAATGATTGAAAAGAAAAAGCGGTATTTTAGAAATGAGATCATGAAAGAGAAAAGCCGTTTGAATAAATTAGATCATGTATTTGTAGAGTTTGAAACTGCATACACTAAAGCGCTTGGACAACTTGCATATGATCTTGGCTGCACAAAAAAATTCGATAGTTTGTTTTATCGAATTACAAAAATTGTAACGGATAATTAAAAACAAAAAAAGGAGTACTATTATGAAATATTTTAGAAATTGCAAAACATTAAAAGAATTAAAAGATACTTATAAAAAATTACTGAAAGAGAACCACCCAGACAACGGCGGTGATCTGGAAATTATGAAAGAAATCAACGTTCAGTTTGATACTGCTTTTCCGATCTTTAGAGATCAGGCAGCAAAAGAAGCGCCAGAGCCTGAGGAAGTAAAAAAAGAAACTGCGGAAAATGTAAGACGTCATTTTTATACTGATTTCGGTTGGGAAGGCTCTAGATATGATTCTAGTTTAACTCTGAAAGAGATCGCAAAAATTGTACGAGGATACGTAAAAAAGAAATATCCTACATGCAAATTTAGTGTACGCACATCATACGGCAGCATGTGCCAATCTTTAATTGTTAAGTTGTTAGAATTTCCACAACAAATGTTTATGACAGCCGAAGAACTAAAAGAAATCTGGTATACACCGTTTTCATACGTTGATAGTGAAGGAAAGACAATAACAACTACTGTTTTAAATGACACAATTCAAAACTTATATAATAAATTCAGAGCGAATTATATTATGTCAGACGACGATTTTACACAGGAGGAATTTTTGAAATGCTACACAGAAACGGTGTTTGAAAAAGAACAATTCTTTTACGGTGTTCAAACAGAATATTTTAAAAGTGTTGTTGATGATGTAAACGCCTTTATTGCTTCTTATAACTACGACGATTCCGACAGTATGATTGATTATTTTAGTTGTAATTTTTACGGCGGAAAAGTAAGTTACAACGATTGTAAATTTGTTCCAAAAACTGCGAGAATCAAAAACAAAAATGCGACACCGGCAACAAAGACAAAGAAAAGACAGACTAAAGAAGAGCAGGAAGTAAAACAGATCGAAGAAGTAACGGAAGTTACTTACAAGATCACAAAGGGCGAAGACACGCGCGACATGTCCGAATTGTGGGTAGTAAGAATTAATGAAAATCTAAATAAAGAAGAATATATTGAACAGAATAAAAAAATGCGTGATCTTGGCGGGTACTACAGTAAATTTAAACACGGATTTATTTTTAGATACAATCCAAGCGAAAAATTAGCATAGGAGGGCGGAAAAATGAAAATATGTGAGATGTGCAATGTACTTTTTAATATGTCACTCGGGTTGGACTACGCAGACGGCGCAGACAGCAACAAAGAAGAACTTGACATATTGGAAACGGAAATAAAAGAAATTAAAGATAAGGATAAATCTTTGTATTATGTACTAGAAAGCATAGCAGAGCAAAACAAAGATTTTAAAAATTTTCCAGTTAACAGCGACGGAGGTTTTACGAGATGAAAAAAATAGATTTATTAATTGTTATAAGTAGTTTTATAATTGCCGGGATCATTTTTACAGCGATCCCGGGGGCTTTTATTCTTGGATATTTAGAAATTGTACTTGGTGCAGCGTATGCAATAGGTAAATGAGTAGAAGTGATAGAAGAGATATGACGGAAATTTTAAAAGAAGAATAAAAAGGAGTGTAAACAAAGACACCTCCCGACTATGGTATAATTATCTTAGATAAAACCATAGTCGGGAGGTGTCTTTTTTGTGCGACTTTTTAAACGTCACGACGTTTTTTGAGTCTCAAAATTATAAAGATTTTATAAAATTTTATTGATGATCTAAAGTTGAAATATAACGGTTCCGGCGGTGTATGGTCCGCGTATTTTGGCCAATAAGAGTGTTTTATATGGCTGTATAAGCGACGGGAACGCCGTATATTAGTCTTTAAATTTACGCTTGCAATAAAATTATCTTTAGTTCAGGATATTAATTACAGGGTATTATATAAGCCCTTATGAATATTTAAGATTATTATTTAATGCTTTAGAGTGATAAAGTAAAAGGTGGTGAGAACATGAAGGATTTAGAGGTTTATGAGAATGAGATTGATATATACGCAGATGATTATATTAAATCTTTAGCTAACGAAGATGATATATATAAAGTGTCTACGTTTAAGGGTATGCTTAAGCATATATTTAAACATGTATTTAAAGCTAAGAAGAGTGAGAAAACATTGTATCAGTTAAAGACTAACATTGATACTAGCGACATAGATACGATCAATGAGATATGGGATATATATACGGCACTCTGTTATAAATATAATCATAATCCTTCGTTACTTGGGTTCTCTTTGCTGACTGGGATCAATGACGATACGTTCAACAGTTGGCGTACTGGTGAGGTTCGGGCAAGCTCTGGACATTCCGCCACTGTCAAAAGATGGAAAAAAGAATGTGAGTTGGCTCTGGCAGACCGCACAAGTGAACAAAACTCTGTAGGTTCAATGTTTTTGTTAAAGAGCTGTTACGGGTACAGCGAACAGCAGACAGTTAACATTGTTGACCAGACGGGACTGCCAAAAGAGAGCAGAGCAGAGATCGCAAAGAAGTATGCAGAACATCAACAACTACCACAAAAACCAAATCTATAAGCATAATATATATATTATAAAAGCATTATGCACAATAAGACAATAATAATAATATATATAGTTGTGCAGTATCACAATAGATATATGGTGATCTATAACTTAAACCATTATTTAACGTATAGATTGATCGTGTGGTGTAAAGATATATGCAGACTACACAATAAAGCTTGTTTGTTTTGTGCATGTTGTACAAAGTAAAGGGAACGGCAGAAAAGACGGGGTACCCCTCACAGGAGACCGCCCACGCCGCCGGAGTTAGTGCCAAAAATTCCCCAAAAAACAAAAGATCCTTTTTAGGCATACAAAGAAATTAATATATAACTCATAACACACAGAGAGGATATACAAGAATGATTGAACATCAAAACTATTACAATCCCGGAAAGTATGAAGCAAAAGATGTGATTAGAGACTGGGATTTAAATTTCAACTTAGGTAATGCAGTAAAGTATATATGCAGAGCAGGTAAGAAAGACCCAAACAAACTTGTTGAGGACTTAGAGAAAGCAGCAACGTATATCAACTTTGAACTTGAGTATTTAAAAAATAAGTCAGGAGCAGTGAAACGATGAGATATTTATATAACATGTTTGTAGTTGGTGTTTCAGTGTATGCAGCAGTAACATTTGGAACTGGTTGGTTGTTTTTGTTGATGTTATTAATTTTAGGAGTTGAGTAGATGATCACAAAAGCTATTGTTACACTCTGCAATGTTGTATATGCATTGATCATCAGATGGTTTATGAAAACAGCAAAAACAAATGATAAAGCAACGATCGTAGGTTTTTTATCCATGATTCTCTTATATGCGTTAAACATTATTGTGATATGGTGGTGCTAAATGAAAAAAGTTAAAGTTAATTTCGTTGATGGAAGAGAAGAATATTTTGACACAGATTATACTACAAATTGTTCAAGTAGTATGTTTTGGTACTCAGCGGAAGAAGAAATGTTTTATATAAAAAAATCAGCAATGAACGTAATTTTACTTCCCAGAGAATTTGTAAGATACATATGTATTGCAGATTAAATAATAAACTGTCGAGAAAATCTCGGTAGTTAGGACCGTTAACTCAGCGGGTGAGAGTATCCGGCTCATAACCGGAAGGCCACAGGTTCGAATCCTGTACGGTCCATTGAGTGATGCTAACAGCAAATTTTAATGTATTATAAAATGTTTTTGAAGGTTAATGCACAAGCATCATGTTCTTAGGGACTCATACAGCAAATAAAAAGTACAATGCAACAAAAAAACAAGCCATGACGTATAGCATACTTCACGAGTCCTGATTATGAAAGAGAGGGAAATATGAATTTTGCACAAGCAGTGGAAAGAGAAACAAAGTTCACAAAGACAGAGAATGGAGCAGTTGCTTTGAATACTACAGGCAATGCATGTCTTGATTTGTATTCAACAATTGGAAGTCTTAGAGATGCAGAACTATCAAGAGTTCTGTCCTTGTTTGACGAAGCGTACAAAGAAAATCCGTTACTTGCTACAAAAATCGTATTTTACGCAAGAGATGTAAGAGGTGGATTAGGAGAAAGAAAAGTTTTCCGTGATCTGATTCATCATATGGCTTGCGTATACCCTGAAAGTATTAAAAATAACATTTACTGGATTCCTGAATATGGGCGTTACGATGATTGGTACGCATTGGTCGATACGCCTTTAGAACAGGATGTGTGGACTCATATGAAATCACAGATGGTTGAAGATTTCAAAGACTACAACAATGGAAAACCAATATCATTATTGGCTAAATGGTTAAAGACCGCGGATGCAAGCTCTAAGAAAACAAGGGAGCTTGGAATTAAGACAGCACTTGGTTTTGGTATATCTGTTCGAAATTATAAAAGGATTGTCCGTAATCTTAGAAAATACTTAAAGATCACGGAAACATATATGTCTGCGAACAAATGGAACGAGATATTTTATCCATCAGTTCCTAGTAGATGTATGTTGAACAACCAATATGCTTTTTATCGTCATGATGCAGAAAGATTCCAACAGTACAAGGAAGATGTGTCAAACGGAAGGCAAAAGATCAATTCAAGTACACTGTATCCATATGATTTGATCAATGAAATTGATTCACCATACGAGAGCGATCATGCCATTGCAGAAGCACAGTGGAAGAATCTTCCGAACTATGTAGAGCCGGGACGAAACGTATTAGTTATGGCTGATGTATCAGGTTCTATGAATGGAAGACCTATGCAAACTTCTGTAGGTCTTGCAATATACTTTGCAGAAAGAAACATTGGTCCATATCATAATCTTTTTATGACATTTAGCGGTGACCCTGAATTTGTATCGCTAAAAGGAAACACATTATATGAGAAATATAGCAACGCAATATCTGCGGAATGGGGATTCAATACAGATCTGAAAAAAGCATTTGATAAGATTTTGAAAGTTGCGATTGATAATCATATAGATCAGGAAGAAATGCCAGAAGCACTTGTTGTTATTTCTGATATGGAAATTGATCAGTGCACAAATGATAGTTGGACGTTTTATGATCAGATGGCTGATGAATTTAAAAAACATGGTTATGAGATTCCTAACATTGTGTTCTGGAATGTTCAAAGTAGAAATAATGTTTTTCATGCTGACAGCAACCGAAAAGGTGTTCAGTTATGTTCTGGGCAGTCAGCATCAACATTTCAAAATGTCATTTCCGCAATTGGTCTTACGCCAATAGAAGCAATGGAAATGGTAATAAATTCAGAAAGATACGATAACATTTCGATTACCTCCAAATAAGTTGTGGTATATAGCTCAATTGGATAAAGCGCAACACTACGAATGTTGAGGATGCCAGTTCAAGTCTGGCTATACCATTTGTTCGCTATTGCGAACATAAAGTCCTTACTTTCTTAAAATTATTTTAGTACGTATGTGAAATTCAAGCCAATGTTGCTGTTGACCGTTATAGCCGGGATGGATTTCTTTTTTTCATGAAAAACTTTTTCACCCCAACTGGTGAAAAGAGATGTTCGCCTTTAAGTAGGCAAAGATTTCACTCCTTACAATGTTTTTATTTTGTTTGCGTATCTGAATATGGTCAGTTTAGCCGGCTCAACTCCGGCATACGCATTGTTTTTTTAGAATTGACAGGGGATTATAACATTGAGTATGACAGAAATTATCAAAGAAATGAAAAATTATATGACAGAACCGATTGAGGGAATGTCGTATGCAGAAAAGGATAAAGAAGGCAATGTTTGGATTCATTGCCCGTGGTGTGGAAAGAAGCAATTTCCTGTTAACCATGATACGAAAATTAGTCATTTGCAATATAAATGCAAATCGTCAAACTGCAAAAAAATGTTTGAAATAAATTATTAATAGTCGCAAGAGCCAAAGAGCCGGACGCTTTCAAGGGAAGGAGTCGGTTCTTTTTTTATGCAAGAAGGAAGTTTTGAGTGGTATCAATCGGTCTTTAAGTCAATATTGGACGGACAGATGGATTTGTACGAAAACCAGAATGATACATACCAATTGTTGCTCAACATGAAGCAAGAATTAACATTTAACAATAAAGATGTCATGGACTATGCAATCAAAATAAGCAAGTATGCCCATGAAATGGCTGCATATATGGCAGCAACAACAGGAATGGCGGAATATGACGATCTATACTGGAAGTTTCTGCTTCTGGAAGGTCAGCATTATCAGGTAGACAGTGGTTTGTTATATCTTGAAAAGAACAGAGTACCTTCTGAGAGGTTCTACGAACCACGTAGATCGGTTTTTATGCAACACGGGATAATTCAATCATTGCAAGATTTAATGGACGATAAATTGGACATATTTGCGTTAAGTGTTCCACCCGGTTGTGGAAAGTCAACACTGGAAGACTTTTTCTTATCTCTTGTTGGTGGTTGGTTTCCAAATTGTTTTAACTTATCTTCTGCCCATAGTAGCATTTTGACACGATCACTGTATGATGGAGTTCTTGAAATTATAAATGATCCAGTAGAATACACATGGCATGAGATTTTTCCGAATGTGCAGATGCAAGGAACAAACGCAAAAGAAACAACAGTAAACCTTGAAAGAAATGGCCGTTTCAAAACGTGGACGTTTCGATCAATTGACGGATCATTAACAGGTGCGACACGTTGTAATAAATTTCTTACCGCAGACGACTTGGTATCAGGAATTGAAGAAGCATTGAATAAAAACCGACTGGAAACACTCTGGACGAAAGTTGCAAACGATTTACGATCAAGACGATTGGACGGTTGCAAAGAGTTCTATATTGCGACACGATGGAGTGTTCATGATCCGATTGGAAAGCTACAGACACTATATGCAGGTGATCCGAGAGCAAGATTTATTGCAGTACCGGCACTAAATGAAAAAGGCGAAAGCAATTTCATGTTTACTGTAAATGGATTCTCTAAAGAGTATTTTGAAGATGCAAGAAAAGCTATGGATGATATTTCGTTTAACTGTTTATACCAACAAAAACCAGTAGAGCGTGAAGGACTATTATTACCGGCGGATGAATTAAGAAGATTTTATCTTGAAAAACATCATGTTCCTGAGGGGGTATCCGGTTATACAGTATTTCCTAAAAAAGACCCAGATGCTATCTGGGGTGTCTGCGATACAAAAGATAAGGGAACCGACTTTGAATCCCTTCCGATTGCATATCAGTTTGGAGAAGATTTTTATATACCGGATGTTGTATTTGACGATGAAACGAATTATGAAATTCTTGATAACAAGACAGCTGCAATTCTTATCAGACATCAACCACATAAGGTGCGTTTTGAATCAAACCAAGCCGGAGGAAGAATTGCAGATAATATAAGCAAAATGATCAAAGGCAAAGCAAGGACAATTATTGAACCAAAATACACAACAGCAAATAAAGAAACCAAAATTTTGGTCAATTCAGATTGGATAAAGAAGCATTGCTTATTTTTAGAACCATCAGAATACCAAGTAAAGTCTGATTATGGAAGATTCATGGAAAATGTAACTTCTTACACAACAAAGGCGAAGGTTCTGCATGATGATGGTCCTGACTCATTAGCTATGTTAGCAGAATTTGTATCAAAACCAGAAGCACGACAAAGTTATATCAGACAAAGTCCAGTTTAGAGGTAAAAAATGACAGCGAAAGAATATTTAATGCAATTACAGTTTCTTGATAAAAAAATACATAATAAATTGTCAGAGGTATATCAGTTGAGAGCGTTAGCGACTAGTGCATCCGTAGCAATCGGTTCTGATAAAGTACAAACTTCAAAACAAAAAGATCGTATGGGAGATGCAATAGCCAATATTGTAGATAAAGAAAGAGAAGCTAATAGAGAAATCAAAAGATTTCTGATCAAGAAAAAAGAAATTATATCAGTGATCGAAACAACAGAAAATCCAAATCATTATGATCTTCTTTTTAAGAGATATGTTGAGTACAAAACATTAAGAATGATACAAAATGAAATGGGTTATTCCTTGCAGCATGTAAAAAGAATGCATAAAGAAGCATTAGATGAAATTAAGAAAATCAAAGGATTTGAAGAATAAGACTCTATGATACACAATAAGACCTTTTAGTTTAGTATACTATATAATAGATTTTAAGTAAGCATTTGTGGATGTATTTCCGCAGATGCTTTTTTATTGCGAAGAAAGAGGTGAAACGACAATGGGTTTAGAAGCAAGACTGCTTGGAAGAACAAAAATCTATACAGATGAGACAATCATTGATGAAGATAACATATTATCAGTCTTGCGAAAAGCTTATGCAAAACACTTATTTAATCGCAGACAGATGCAGTTTCTGATTGACTACGAAGGCGGACAGCAGCCATTAAAACGACAAAAAATAGTAAGACCAGACATTGACATAAAGGTTAATGGAAGTGTTGCAAACTACGTCAAAGAATTTAAGATTGGATACAATTGGAGCAGCCCTATCATGTTGGTTCAACGTGGCGACAAGGAAATGCATGACTCTGATTCAAAAACGGATGATGCAGGAATCACTTCATTAAATGAGATTCTAACAAACGGAGAAAACATCGGTTATAAAGATCAGTGTATGGCAGAGTTTATTGAAATCTGCGGTATCGGTCATAGAATGATTGATATTAAGACAGACTTTGACGATATGGAAGATGGTGAACCTGAATCTCTGGTAGATGTGTATACGCTTGACTCCAGATATGCTTTTTGCGTATATAACAACGGGACAGGTCAGAAAAAAGTTTTAGGTGTTACATACAGGAAAGTTTCAGGAAAGCTGTATTTTACATGTTTTACTAAAGAATGCCGCTATGAGATTCAATCAGGTGAGATCGTTTCAGTAGAAAAGAATCCACTGAAAGATATTCCGATTATTGAGTATGAAAGAAGTTTTGACAGAACAGGATGCTTTGAAAGAAAGATTCCAGAAATTGATGCACTCAATATTTTAATGTCAGACTTTACGAATGATGTGTCACAGAGAACACAGGAAATATGGTGGGGGAACGACATTAAGTTCCCAGTAGATGAAGAAGGAAATGAGATTCAACCTAAAAGCGGTCAGTGGTTAGTGACATATTCAAACGAAAATGGGAAACCAAGTGTTCAACCACTTTCAAGCACATTTGATTCTGGCAGTACATTATCTGCTATTTCTGATTACCGCAGTAGAATCTTTCAGGATTGTAAAGTCCCTATTCAGTACGAAAGTTCTGGCAGTGGATCAACGGGGACAGCAACCGACATGAGTTCTGGATGGAGTGCAGCAGAATTGGATGCCATGAGAGAACAGCAAATGACTGAGAAGGGCAAGAGAGAAGAAATTAAATTGATCCTAAGAGCGATTCAATTAGTTCCTTCAAAAATTCTTCCTGAAGACAGCCCGATCAGAAAAATACACAGTTCTGATATAGACTTTCATTTTAACAGAAGAAAGAATTATGACATGTCTGTTAAGGCAAACACTTTTGCTACATATGTGAGTCACGGAATCCACGGAAGACACGCATTAAAGGTCGTTGACGCGTTTGGTGATGTGGAACAAGTTTGGAACGATAGTCAGGAAATGATTGAAAAATATCAGGAATCTTTGTGGAAAACATCTGATAGTAGCAGCACTTCAACCATAGGAGATACTGGTAGCAATACATCAGAAAAGATTCAAGGTGATACATCTGATCAGACAGGAAACTCGCCGATATTAGATGGATTGAATACAGACTCAAATAAGATTCAGGCATAACAGGAGAGAGAAATGTACTCAGCATTAAGTTTTGATGAATTGAATCAAATGGATATGAATACAAGGTCTATTCCGTATGAAAAGTATTTTGGAGAGATGGAACTTCCGAAAGAAGAAAAAGAGACAAGAATCAAACTGGCCGAGAATATGGAAGATGAATTTCTCTATGTCATGAGTCTTATGTTTACGTTGCAGAAATACCCAACACCAAATTGGGAAACTGCAAGACAAGAGTTTTTTGACAGATACAAGAAATCTTTGAATGGGTATGTTACACCAAATGAAAATTTTTTGGCGTACATGACAGCATTATCATATGAAGTTATAGATGCTACGAAAAGGAATATTGATGATCCTTATTATTTTTCACAGGATAGAGCAAAATTTATTTCTGAGAATGAAAGCAATGTATCAAGAAGTTTTCAATACGACTTAGAAGCAATAGCACAAGGAAAAACAAAAAAACAGTGGGTTGCAATTATGGACAAGAAAACAAGGTCCACACATAGGTCCGCTGATGGAGAGATTATAGAAATAACAGAACCATTCATTGTGGGTGGTTCTTTATTAATGTACCCAAGGGATGTGTCTTTGGGCGCAAGCTCATCTGAAATCGTAGGATGCAGATGCAGTGTTAAATACATATAGTCACAGAGAAGTGACGTTAATAAAACACGGTTGCTTAGAGAAAAGCAGAAAATAAAACACAAATTTGATTGAGAGAGAACTCATAAAAACACAGGAAGGAATTTTATATGTTTTTTTATTATTTAAAAGGTAAACGTACTGGCAGCAGAGTTAGATTTGCAGATGCACCAGATGGTGGAGAAGGAGCGCAGGCCGGAAATCTTTCAGGCAATAATGGCGGTGGTTCTGGATCAACAGAAGATGAACCTAGCACAGATGAATTACTTGCTAAAATCGCACGATTAGAAGCTGAGGGATCAAAAAATAAAGCTGCATTAGATAAAGCCTTAAAGGAAAAAGGCGAGATCACAAAACAGTACAGATCAACATTAACAGCGCAGGAACAGGCAGCGTTAGAAAAGAAAGAGGCTGACGAAGCTAAAGATGCAAGAATCGCTGAGTTAGAAACGAAAATGCTGATTGGAGAATATACAGAAAGATGTATGGACCCTGAAATTGGCATGAGTAAAGATGCAGCGAAAAAATTTGCAGAGTCACTTGCCGGAAATGATATTGAATCAGCTTTTAAATGTCTTGCAGAACATATAAAAGTCACTAAATCCGATATGGAACAGGAATTTTACAAAAACAGGAAAAATATTAACGCCGGAAATGGAAATGCAAAAGAATCACTTGCAGTTGAAAAAGCAAAGGAATTTGCGAAGAACAAAAAAGCCGGAGTTAATGCAGATATATTAAAACATTACATGTAAGAAAGGAGACGTATCATGGCAAGAGGAGATATGAAAGTAGATGTTCTTTCAGTTTCTAATGAAGTTGAAATTTTAAACAGAAAAGAATTTGAAGCAATTCCAAATACAGTAGACTTTGATGGCGTAGAAACCAAAGACGATTTAGGTAGAAAAGTTGTAAAAGCCGGTACTCCAATCGGAAAAGATGGAGCACCAATTAAAGCTACACCTTGGACTGGCGCTGTTGGAATTTTACTTCATGATGCTTATGAAACAAGACCGCAGCAGGCAGTTTTAAAGAAAGCATATGTAAATACGACAAGAGCACAGAAAAGTTCTGGATTAACATATGATCTTGCATTAGTTACAGAGTTAGAAAAGTCTGGATGCAGAATCGTATTAGAAGAACCAGAAGTCTTAGCATAAGACAAATACCGGTTATTAGAAAAGATAGATAATCGCTAACCCTCAATAGTTACAGGGTAGAAAGGAGAACAATATGTTATTAACAGACGTTTTTTCAGCGGAAGCAGTAGCATCCGTTAGAACTTCTGATGTAAGTAATTCCATGGCATATGCCGGACTTGCTTTTTTCCCAAATAAAAAGAAAACTGGAATTGACCTGAAATGGATCAAAACACATAAAGGTCTTGGAGTTGCATTAAAACCATCTGCATTTGATGGTATGGCAACAATCCGTGCAAGAAAAGGATTCAAAGTGACAAATGAAGAAATGCCACTTTTCCGTGAATCTATGGTTGTAAAAGAACAGGATTTAGCAGAGATCACAAGAGCTCAGGAATCCAATGATCCATACCTTAATGAAGTTTTATCTCATATCTATGATGATACAAACGAGTTAATTGATGGTGCTGATATTGCAGCCGAACGCATGAGAATGCAGTTACTTGCACCAGTAGGCGGAGATATGAAAATTGTAATCGGTACAGCTGATAATGTAGCTTACAATTACAGTTATGATCCGAACGGCGATTGGAAAGCAAAACATTATGCATCTTTAGAAGGGACAAGCACATGGGATAAAGCGGATACATCCAAACCATTAAACGATATTCAGAAGGGTATTAATTACCTGACAGATATCGGTGTCTCACCTATGTATGCAATGATGACTTCAAAAACATTTAACTATCTGATTGAAAACTCTCAGATCAAAAATGCCATTATTACAATTTCTGGAAGAACAATTGATTTTGTATCTAAACAAGTTGTAAAAGAAGTGTTCCAGTCTCAGACAGGACTTATCCCAATTTTATACGATAAGAAGTTTGAGGACTATGACGGTAAAGATAAGAGCTTCTATCCTGATGATTATGTAACAATCATCGGTGAAGGACAGCTTGGTAATACATGGTATGGAGTGACACCAGAGGAAAGAACATTACTTGGTGATCCTAGTGTAGATGTAAGTGTCCTTGATGATACAGGAGTTGCAATTGCTGTTAAATCTGAATACGGACCACCAGTATCTTATTCAACTACTGCTTCTCAGATTGTTCTCCCATCTTTTGAAGGCATGGACAGCATTTATGTTATGAAAGTAAAATAGGAGGAGTTGTATGATTTACGATCATGTAGTAAATAAAAATGGTGTGTATTATGCAGCTGGTGATGAGGTTCCGGAGGATAATGTTTCCACGGAACCTTCTGTAGAAGAACAGGAAGTTCCTGTAAAAAGTGAAGAATCTACAGAAGAACCAGAAAAACCAAAAAGAGGAAGATCGCCGAAAAAATAAAATGAGGTAAAAGAAATGACAGAGGAAATATTGAATGAATTAATTGAATATGCCGGAGATGATTATGAAGCAAATCAACAGTCATTTCTAAACTCATTGATTGAAGATGCAATAGAAGAAGTGTGCTGTGCAATGTATCCCGGTGGATATGCTTCTGATAAAGAGTTTGAAAAACAGAAACAATCAGCTGTGAAACGATACAAAGGAAAAATAAAAAGGATAGCACAGTATCATTATGATAAACAAGGAAAAGAAGGCGTAGTCAGTTATTCAGAAAGCAGTACATCAGCTTCTTATGAAAATTCTGGAACACCTTCTAGTTATTTGAGAGGTATTATACCTGAATCAAAAATTATCTAAGACGGTGCGTGATGTTTGAAAAGACCTCCTATTATACATCGCAGGGAGTGCTTAAGAAGGTGGTGGGGAAAGCACATTTTATGGAGGTTATATTAAATTGGAAATAAACAGGACTTTTCTATTTTGCGAAGTCCTGTTTTTTATGCCAGAAGGGAGTCTTCATTGGATAGCGAACACTTTGTTGAAACAAATACATTCGATGAGTTCAAAAGAAGAATTGAAGATGAAGATCATCGACAAAACAGACGAATAGAAGAGCTAGAAAAATTGGCAGAAGAAATACACACGCTTGCTAAAACATCGGCAGTTATGTGTGAAAAATTAATAAACATGAATGATAAGCTTGATACAGTAAACAAAGATGTTGAATCACTGAAATCAAAAGATGGTGAAACGTGGCGAAGAGTTGTATGGACAGTTATTGCTGCAATCTTAGGTATCGTTGTTGGATTCATATTTAAAGAAATAGGAATGTAGGTGATTGTAATATGCGATCAAGGCAAAGAGACAAGCAAAATATATGGTTTTCGAAAATTTCAGAAAATCATGATGATATAGATACTGTCATTACTTATGAAAAGCCGATTATGAAAAAAATGACTGTATCATCTACAAGTGGTACTGCGGAAGAAATATCAGCGGGTATTGTTCCGAACTATGATCGCTATATTACAAGTTATGATAGATCGTTTTGCGATTATGCAGAAGAAGGTGTCGTATGTTGGGTAGATTCAGAACCAGAATTTAATCAAGATGGGTCATTGAGAATGGAAGATGATGAAATAACGCCAGTGACAATGCCAGATTATAAGATTTTGAAAATAATTGATACAAAAAAAGGAAATATCGCAAGGTATGGAATTAGCAAAATCAAAGGAGTGTATCAATGAGAATCAATATTGAGCTGAGTCAAAAAAGTATTCAATCAGCAATAAAGCAAATTGAAAATTGCAGAGATAAGCTTATTAGAAAAAACAGAGAATTTGTAAAGCGACTCGGAGAAGTTGGTATTCCTGTTATAGATTCTAATATAGCTGTTGCGGCAGGCGATTCAGACAAAACACATGATGCTTATATCAAAATCAATTCTTTTGGAGATTATGCACAAGCAACTTTGATCGTAAGTGGTAAGGATTTACTGTTTATAGAGTTTGGTGCCGGTGTGCATTACAACGGAGCTGTTGGTAGCAGCCCTCATCCGTTGGGAGCATCAAAAGGATACACGATCGGCTCTTATGGAAAAGGCAATGGAAGTAAAGATGCTTGGTATTATTACTCTGATACGGGAGAAGTTGTAAAGTCGCACGGTACACAAGCAACAATGCCAGTGTATAAAGCCGGCGTAGAAATGCGACAGCAGATGTTAAAGATAGCAAAGGAAGTATTTTCTTCTTAGAAAGGAAAGATTCATATGCCTGATACAGTAAAGAATCCAGTGTCCGATGTATATAAGCGTTGGAGTGCAGAAGTTAAAAAGGTTGTGGGTGATGGAAATTATTCATTCGAAAGAAGTCAAACTCTTGCAGCTAACAAAAAGATGTATGCACAAATGTTTCTTATGGGTAATCCGGGGACACGTTGGGATATAGAAGGTGACGAAGTAGCTACAATCCCAAGTTTTCAAATTGATTGTTTTGCAACAGGAACAAAAAGTGTTGAAAAGGTATATCAGATTGATGATGCAAGTCACAGAGCAATGGTGTCTATGGGATTTCAACGAACATATGGACCAGAACAGCAAGATAACACAGACAACAGTATAAAGCGTGTTGTAAGTCGTTATAGCAGAATCTACACAGGTAATTTGTTGGAGTAAACATGAATCTTATCTATTCAAAGAATGAATTTAACATATATAAATCAAATGATGATGGGTACATAGTGCATAACACAAAAAAGAAATTTGCTGACGGTCATTCACACATCAGAACTTTTAATCAATCAAGATATATCGTTGAAATGGTTACACATAAAAGAGTACCTAACCATTTATCAATATATTTGCTCACAAGTCTGATAAGAATTTCTAATGATGAGATTTATCAGGAAAAGATACAGGGATTAATTGATTCAAAGAAGAATAGAGGTCAGCGATTTTATACGAACAATATGAAAAATAAATATAAGTTTCAGAGAAATAGTTAATAACAGATATTTCTGTTTAGATATTAAACCGGTCATGAAAAATCATGATCGCTAACCCTCAATAGTTACAGGGTAGAAAGGAGTTTGATTATGAGTGGTGTAGCCGGAATAAGTACAGTCGGCGTAAAAGTTGGATATGCAGTAGAAACTACAGCAGGAACAAAACCAACGAAATTTAAACAGCTTCATCGTATCAATGCCACGGATGATATTGGAATTGATACAGAGACAATTGATGCATCAGCATTAGAAGATGAAGTTGATAAAGAGATTGCAGGTAGAGGATCAACAGGTGGAACGTTTAATGTTACTGTCAACTTAACGAACGAGACAATTAAAGAATGGGAAACTTTAATCAGCGAATACAAAGCAGGAAAAGCAGCAGGAAAAGCCGTATGGTATGAGGAATATTACCCGGCACTTGATAAGGCATATTTCACAAAGATTGAGCCACCAGCACAGATACCTAAGCCGGGACTTGATCAGAATGGATTAGCAACCGTTGAAATGACATTGACAATCAACGAGTATGTAGGTCTTGATACCGCAGTAGAACCAGACAATACAGAAGTGTAATTTAAATGAATAGGAGGCAAACATGTATAAAGTATTAAAAATTGGCGGAAAAGATTATAAGCTTGAATACACAGTTGAAGCATCATTATATGACGATTGTGTATCAAGCGTAACTTCATTGATGGTAGGAATCAGTGAATCAGAAGATAAAAATGATATTAAGAAGCTCGTAAAAGAAATTTCCAATATTCCAAAGACAACATTAATAATCTTTTATGCAGGGCTTCTTGAAGCACATGGACCAGAGGGAGATGGAACAGTTTCTGATCTTAAAGATGCAAAATCTCTTATTAGAACATATCTTGAAGAACATAAAGATGATGAAGATGGAAATTTCTATGGGATCATGACTCTTTGTATTGAAAAGATGGGCGAAGATAATTTTTTCGATCTAATCGGTCTGAACAAGATGTTAGGGATCGAACCAGAACAGAAGAAAGAACCAAAGAAACCTCAGGATCACAAAAAGAAAACAGCGAAAGCAGAAGTTACAGAGAAATAATACTTGATACATTGTTTCCTCAGGCTGTAAAAGCCGGAATGACAAAAGATGAATTTTTTCACTCCACTCCAAAAGAAATCAGTGTATACATAAATGCATACAAAGAACAGAAAGAATATGAATTGAAAAGTACAAATTATCAATCATGGTTAACAGGTTCTTATGTGTTGCAAGCGATTAATTGTGCTTTTTCTAAAAATGGGAATTATCCAGAAAACCCATTGCTAAAAGAAGAAAAAAGTATTGAATCAATTGAAAAGAGAAGTGGAAGAAGTAAAGAAGAAATGCAACAAGAATTAAGACTTATGGAACTCAGAGTTATGCAAGCAAATGCAAATATAGAAAAGATAGGGGCAGACGAATGATTCTGCCCTTTATTTTTTTATACCGGCTGACCGTATGAGATCAGCCGCTGACCTTATTAGTTGGAGGTGAATCAAAATGCCAGATAGTACAATAGAAACACTCGATATACAAGTGAAAAGTTCGACTGCCAGAGCTGTTACAGCACTTGATAATTTGGCAAACAAATTATATGACGTGAGCAAAGCATTTAAGTCCGTAGATACTGGAAGTATGAGAAACTATTCTCGTGAGATAGGCAGGGTTTCTTCGTCTTTAAAATCAATGAGTGGTATAAAAATCAATGTACCTAAATTATCTGGTCTTAGTAAACAGTTACAGTCATTAACAAATGTTAATTTTACCGCCTTAAATGCAAGTTCAAAACCATTAAAAGAATTGGCTTCTGGACTGAATGCTTTAAAAGGCGTTTCAGGTGTTACGATACCAAAGCTAGATTATAAAAATATCAATTCAGTTTCCAAAGCAATTGAAAAGATAGGAAAATTAGATACTGGGAATATTCAAAATTCTGTGAATGGAATATCAAAAGTATCTCATGCAATGTCAGTTTTAAATAACGTTGATTTTAGCGACAGCAAAATATCTTCTGTCATTAACTCTATCAGAAAATTAATGGCAGTTGATACAAAAGGTTTTGATACGCAAATTTTTGACAGTATTTATAAGTCTGTGTCTAAACTTGGAAATCTTCCGGATGTTTCATCAAGTATCAATAGACTTGTTGCATCATTAGCTAGATTAATCAGTTCTGGAAATAATACTGGTGTAGTTGCAAGCAAACTTCCGGCGGTAGGAAATGCAATAAAGCAAACTGCAAATAAATTAGCATCGGTTAAAGGTGTTGAAGAATCAATAAATCAATTCATATCAGCGTTAGCGAGTCTATCTTCTGCCGGCAAAAAAGTAGAATTAAGTGCTAACGGACTACAAATAATGGCAAAAGAACTTTTGTCATTTTTCAATACCATGTCTAAAGCACCGGCTGTTAGTAAGAATACAGTAGAAATGACAAAGGCGTTGGCACAATTAGCAGCATCAGGCGGTAGAGTTAGTAGTGCTGTCAATACAATGAATACTTCTTTCGGAAAATTAAGGAACGGATTTTCTGAATTAGCAAGCTTAGCATCCAGAGCAGGGTCTACTGTAAGTAGTGGTATTGGTAAAATGGTAAATGCTATTCGAAATATTGGGTCAGCAAGTGGAAGTATTTCAACCGTAAATTTCAGCTTAAAAAATCTTATTCAAACAGCTATTGGATTTAAGGCGGTGCAAGCATTTGGACAATTTACAAAGGATGCAATAACGTTAGGATCGGATATAACAGAAGCAGAAAACGTAATTGATGTTTCTTTTGGTAAATTAAAATACAAAGCATATGATTTTGCTTCAACAGCTTCAAAGCAGTTTGGAGTATCTGAGTTGGCAGCTAAAAGATACACAGGAACCATAATGGCGATGTTGAAATCATCTGGTGTTGCCCAAAATGCAGCATCCGACATGTCAGTAGCATTAGCCGGATTAGCGGGTGATATTGCATCTTTTTATAATATAGATACTGATACAGCATTTTATAAAATCAGGGCAGGTATTTCTGGTGAGATTGAACCATTAAAGCAATTAGGTATTAACATGTCTGTTGCAAATATGAGTGCTTATGCTTTGGCAAACGGAATTACAAAGTCGTGGACTTCTATGACTCAGGCAGAACAGGCTACATTGAGATATAACTATTTAATGTCTGTAACAAAAGATGCGCAGGGCGATTTTGCTCGTACTGCCGGTACTTGGGCAAACCAAGTACGTTTATTAAAATTAAACATTCAATCATTATCAGCTGTTATGGGTCAAGGAATTATTGCAGCTGTACTTCCGGCAATTAAAGCATTAAACGCTTTAATGAGCAGGCTTATGCAAGCAGCTAATATGTTCAGAAACTTTATGTATGTTCTGATGGGAAAAAAGATAAAAGGAGCAACAAAAGGTGTTGTAAATGATCTTGGTGGAGTTGGAGATTCTGCTACTGATCTTTCAGGACTTGGAAGTGCCGGAAACGATGCATCTAAAGGGATGAACAAAGCATCTAAGGCAGCGAAAGAATTAAAGAAGACCTTATCCGTTCTGCCGTTTGATGAATTAAATCAGTTGAATGACAATAAGCAATCAAGCGATACTGGATCTGGAGGAGGTGCGGGTGGTTCTGGAAGTGGCGGTGGAGTCGGCGGTGGAATTGGCGGACTCGGTGATTTGAGTGGTCTTGAAGATGAAGATTATGAAACACCAATTAGCCATTGGGCTTCAAGAATCAGAAAAGCATTCCTTGATAATAATTGGTATGGTGTTGGCCGTGAGATCGCAAATATGTTAAATGCCGGTCTGCAATTAGCCTATGATGCACTTGATTGGAAGAATGTTGGTCCTAAAATCACATCATTTACAACAAAATTTACTCAGGCAATCAATGGATTCCTTGATAATTTCGATTTTAAGTTATTAGGTAAAGTAGTTGGTGCAGGGATTACGGATGTAGTGAGAGCGTTTAATCAAATTGCATCTCCTGATGGCGGTATAAACTTCAAAACTCTAGGTACTGGAATTGCAGAAAGTTTAAAAGGAATGATTCAGGAAATTCCATGGACAGAGTTAGGAAATGCACTCGGAAACTATTTTATGATCTCATGGAGAATCTTAAACGGATTCTTGAATCAATTAGCAGCAACAGATAATACAGGCTTAACAGGATTTCAGCAAATCGGCGTTGCTCTTGGAAAAGCTGTAAATGGTATGTTCCAATCAATCGACTTCGCAACTATCGCAGATACATTTGCAGTAGGAATCAATGGAGTATTTTCACAGGTAGCGCAAAATACAGACTGGGCAGGACTTGGAAGAGGTATTGGAACATTCCTAAGTAGTATTGATTGGAGCGGAATATTCGGAGAAGTATTTACAACAATCAAAACAATATTAGGTGGACTTATCTCAGGATTAGGAACCACAATCGAAGGAAAGTTTATTATAGCTTTTGGTGCTATTAAACTTGCTACAGCAGTGGATAAAATTGTAAGCCCTATACTTTCGGCGTTTGGTTTAATACCTAAAGAAGTAGATGGATCGTCTTCCTTATTAATCATAGCATTAAAGAAAATGGCAGGAGCTTTTTCAAAATCTACATTAGGTACGGCGATTGGAACGTATGTTTTGGATGCGATTGGCCTTTTAAAAGGCATTCCGGGGAAGATTACAACAGATGTTGCGCCGAAGATCGCGGAAGTTATTTCAACAAAATTATTTCCAAAAGCGGTTTCATTTGCAGGTGGAATTGCATCATGGGTAACAGGTACGTTTGCACCAGCTGTATCAGCTGCATTTAGCAGTGTTCTTGGTGTGCTGTTTTCACCGATTGGATTAGCTATAGTTGGAGTAATTGTCGGTGGATTTTTAATATATAAAAACTGGGGCGCAATATCTACATTTGTTGGAAATGTAAAAAATAATATTGTAAATGGATTCAATAATGCTGGGCAATGGTTACAAGAAAAAGGTAAAAATCTTATTGAAGGTCTGCAAAGTGGATGGGAAACTGCAAAAGCTGGCTTCGGAACAATTGTTAGTACAATTGGTGGATTTATTGAAGAGAAAGTTGGAAATGCCGGGGATTGGCTACAAGAAAAAGGGCAGAATGCAATTGAAGGACTTCACAATGGATGGGAGTCTGTAAAAGAAAGTAAAGTTGGACAGGCGGCTGCAGGTATTGGGAATTATATCAAAGGTAAAGTTACTGGTGCTGAGAATTGGTTGATAGAAAAAGGTAAGCAAGCCGTTAATGGAATGAAAAACGGTTGGGATAATGTGAAAAACGGTAATTTTCAAACGGCAGTAAAAGGCTTGAAAAACTTTACTATAAATACAATAGCAGGCACAACTCCTACAGGATGGCTTCTTACAAAAGGTGCTGATGTAATGAAAGGTATGCTTTCAGGATTAAAAGGAGATAAATGGACGGAAGCTAAAAACTGGTTGAATAAGTTGCCTGATAAGGTAAAAAGTGCAATAGGAAGTTTGTATAGCATTGGTAAAGAGATTATAAAGACATTTATTAGTGGTTTTACATCACAGAGTATAAAATTACCGCATATCGACTGGGATTGGAGCAATGTTAGTTTTGGTGGATTTAATATTAAAGCACCAAAATTCAAGTTATCATGGTATAAAAAAGGTGGATTGTTTGATTCTGCATCCGTAATCGGTGTCGGTGAAGCTGGATCAGAAGCCGTACTGCCACTTGAAAATCAAAAAACTATGAAGATGATCGCAGATAGCATTGTGAATAATTCAGGCGGTATGGTAGATGAAAGTCTTATTGCAGATGCTGTAGAACGTGGAGTTGTTACAGCAATGATGAACAATAGCGGAAATCAACCAGATATAAACTTATATGCAACATTGTATACAGAAGATAATGAAGTTCTTGCAAGGTCCGTCGCAAAAGGTCAGGCGAGAAACAATTACAGATTAAAACCATCAAATGCATATTGATTTATGCAAAACTTTATGCTATGATGAATTTAAATTAAGAGACATACACTAAGATGCAAAGGTCATGAAGACCACACAATCCTGTGTATGTCTTTTTTTATTTTAATAATTACAGCAAACTAGCCATTGTGTGCCGGCGAAAAGAATGCTTTCCTCTATGTGCATTCCGTTTGCTGTTTTTATATTTGCATAGAGGATGGCACACGAGTTGTAAACATTGATAATCATAGAGGTGATAATATGAGTAAGAAATTAGATTTATTTTTCAAAAGTAACGTATTAGTAATCAATCCTGATCTTGCAAAAATGATTGGCTTAAATGAAGCAATCGTTCTGAATCAAATCTATTATTGGATTTCCGTAAATAAAAAACAAAATAGAAATTTCCACGATGGTAAATATTGGTGCTATAACTCTATCAGAGAGTGGCAGGAAGAAAATTTTCCGTTTTGGTCATATAAGACCGTTGAGCGTATTTTTTATAGTTTACGCAACAAGGGTCTTGTTTTAGTTGGAAATTATAATAATCGTCGTAATGGTGCTACATCTACAAAGTGGTATACAGTAAACGATGAGGTTTTAGAAGAAATCATTGATCAGATTTTAGACGAACCAGAATCAGACCATACAGTTAGACAAGATGATTTTGAAAGCGACAACTTGACCGAAGCATTACCAGAGACTAACACAGATATTAACAATGCTTTATCTAACGATAAAGATTATGCTTTTTTATCAACAGAAGATAAAGATAATAATGATGTGTGTAAAGATAAAAAAGACTTCATGCCTATTTCTGGGAGAAATAAGGTCAAAATCATAAAGAGAAAGGGAAATAAAACTACTCTTAGTCAGACAATTGAAGATAAAATCAATTTAGGTTTTAGGGTAAATCAAGAGTTTGACGATGATCTGTATAACAATCCAAAAGATGAATGTGCAATCGGAGATATTGTTAAATACTTTTTCAAGAAATATCAGTTGGAGAAAGGAACAGACCATCCAATGATCTCTGACGAAAAATGCGTAGAGTTGGTTGAGAAGTTTTATTTTGTTCCTGAGAATATGCAAGACACAGAACTGGATTTTGATTTATACAAACTTATGATTGATAAATACTTTGCAACAGAATATGGCAAAAATAGCGGATTCACAATTAATTACCAGATCATGCACTTTATGAATTATAAAATCCGTGAAAATCTATTCTACAAAGTTCAGGATGAATACTACGACAATGTTAAAAGTGATTATCCTGTTGAGATATAGAATCATCAAAGAAAAGGAGAAGAAAAGATGAAAAATACAACATGGAAAATACCGTTGATTGTTCTAGCTGCAATTGTGGTAATTGTGTTAGTTGGTGTATTTATGATTCATATACCACAAAATCATGTAAATTCGATGGAAGAACAGATAAGTGAATCAAAGGCAGCAATTAACGTTCAGGAAAAGAGAAGACAGGATTTAGTGTATAATCTGGCAGACAGTGTGAAATCTTACAACAAACATGAAGCCGAAACACTGAAAAATATTGTTAAAGAGAGAAGTTCAAATACTGGGAAAATCGAAAGTACAGGCACAGCGATTGCAGCGGTAAAAGAAGCTTATCCAGAATTAAAGTCGGACAAGAATTATCAGCGACTTATGAAAGAGTTGGCGGTCACAGAGAATAAGATTTCTGACGTAAGAGACAATTACAATCAGCAGATCAAAGAATACAACAGATATGTCGTGAACTTTCCGGCGAACTTTTTCTTGAAACTTTTAGGATACAAACAGAAAACATATCAATATTTAGAATTTCAGGATGCAACAGAGACGGCACCACAGAAATTACTTAGTGAGTAGCCTATGAGAAAATTCAAAGGATTTCAGTTTGATACTTTCGAAATAACTCTACGAGAGATTATAGCAAGCGTTGTTATTGTTGGATTGATGTTTCTGATTGGCTTTACTATCAGTGGGAATATTGATAATTACATCATGGACCAGAACGAAGAATATAACCGTGCTGCAAAAATTGAAAGTAATGATATGTTTCAGTATGGGATGGAAACTGATTTAGGAAATGCTTTCGTGTATGGAAAAATAAAGCCTGTAGATACAGTTACCTACAAAATGATCGGCGGTAAATATTATTCAATCAAAAAAGTTAGAGAAGAATATCGCAGCCATACAAGAACAGTTAAGTGTGGAAAAACGTATGTAACAGAAGTTTATTATACATGGGATCGAATACGATCAAACAGTAAAACTTGCAAGAAGATAATTTTTGCAGGAAAAAAATTTGACGTAGATAAAATTGATTTTATATCTAAGACATATATTGATACAATAAAAATTTCGCACGATGTTAGATATAAGTATTATGGAATGGAAGCAAAACCGATTAAAGGGACTATCTATACGAAATTAAAAAATAACACAATAACAAAGAGCAAATTTAACGAATATAATCTGAAAGATACTGTAGAATCGTATAAAACAGAAAGTGGAGTTTTGAAAATTCTGTTTTGGGCGTTCTGGATTATTGGGACAGGGTTAGTTGTGTTTGGATTTTATTATTTGGATAATCGCTGGTTAGAGTAGGAGGTATGTTATGATCAAAAAATTAGAAGAAATAAAGTAGCCGTAACAATTATTTCAGTTATCTTGGGAATGATTATAGTGTTTTCTGTTAATTTTGGAATTGTTAATTTTATTTTATGGTTGCTACAATTTATCGTTGCAAAACCTTTAATTGTAACGCTGAAAGGAAAAGTGGCAGCTACTATACTGTTAACACTTGTTGAGAATATTTTTAGACACAAATAAGACTCCATGATACACAATAAGACCAAAAAGTATTGTATAATATAAAATTATAAAACGTCTATCAAGAAAGATAGGCGTTTTTGTTGTTTATACGGTCAATAAAATAGGAAAATTGATTGTTAACCTTAAATAGTTGGAGGTGGATTTTTTATGGCAGAACACATGATAGAAGTTAATGGTAAAGTAATGCCATGTCCCGCTTCTTATGAATGGTCATTGCAAGATGTATCAGCATCGGATTCTGGAAGAACAGATGATGCATTGATGCATAAAAATAGAAAAGCACAGAAAAGAAAATTAGCATTGAAATGGAATGCTAAAACACCAGATGTTACTTCGGAAATATTGAAAGCTTTTAATCCAGAATATGTAAAAGTAAGATATTGGGATATGATGGCGAATAAATATCAGACAAGAACATTTTACACAGGAGACAGAAAAGCACCTGTGAAATGGTGGATGAAAAATAAAAAAATTATAGAGAGTGTTTCTTTTGACATAATAGAGAGGTAAATTATGATCAACGTATCAAGTGAATTTAGAGATAAATTAAATAACGGAAATTGTAATTATCTTAGTTATGCAGATATTACGTTGAAAGACGGGACAACTCTTAATTTGACCAATGATGATATATGGAATGGTGGAGTTACGATTGAAGATGCAGTTTCAAGCGGAACTTTTGAAGTCGGATCAGCTGTTATCAATCAATGTACGATTGTTATAAATAACATCTATGATAAGTTTACAAAATATGACTTTAAAGAAGCTGTAGTAAGTGTGCAGTTAGGTATTGATTTGAACGAAACGGAATTTGATATAGATGCAGACGATGAAACGGAATCTTCGTATACACCACGAATTGAGAAAATAAAAAAGGGTGTATACACAGTAGATGATACAAAATATAATGGATCAATTATAACACTTACATGCATAGATAATATGGGTAAGTTTGACAGGGCGTATTCTGAAAGCAAGTTGGAGTATCCGGCAACATTAAAGGCGATCGTTATGGATGCATGTGATATATGCGGAGTGACATTAAATACACCAGATTTTTCACATAGTGATTACATTATCAATACAAGACCGACTGATGCCGCGGTAACATTTCGTGAAGTGATTGCTTGGTGTGGCCAAATCTCAGGAAATTACTGTAGGTGTAATGTCAATGGGCAGTTGGAATTAAAATGGTTCAATCAGAGTCTTTTGGAAAAAACACTTATAAATTTGATTCCTGACAGTTTGTTTGATGATGGTATAGCAAGTTGGAAAGCTGTAGATTCAAAAATAGGAACGGATACAATTGAATATAAAGAAATGCTTTCGATTATTCCAGATGCAGGAAAGACAGGATATGCAGTAGAAGCAGTTTCAAATCTTAAGTTGGCTACTAATTATACAATTGGTGGTCAATTTTTTATGCAGTATCCAGAAGATAACGATGTAGCAATCGTGAAGATTTTAAATGGAACAAAAGAAATCGCAAGCAGAGAAATAGAATTAAATGACGGTTGGACTGGATTCAGATTTGATTTTGTTTCAACGTCACAGAATGTTTCTATCAACATTGGATTCAAAGGGGATAACACATTATATGTGTATAAACCTTATTTAGAAGAAAAAATACCAGATGAAATTTATCAATTTAACGGAGTATATAACTCTGATGTAGCTACAGACGATGTGGTCATTACTGGTGTAAATGTAATGGAAAAGGAAGATACTGTAGATACGGATTCTGATATTGAGGAAGAAGCAGAAGATACAACTTCTAGTAGTGATGGATATAAAAATTATCAAACTGGAACAGCTGGATACATTATTTCTATTGAAAATAACGAATTGATTAAAGATGGTGCTGGTCAGACTGTATCAGGATTTTTAGGAGAACAGTTAATAGGATTTGCATTTAGAAAAGCTACGATTACACATATTAGTGATCCGACACTAGAAGCCGGAGATGTTGCAATTCTAACTGATTCAAAATTTGATCGTTACAAAATATTAGTATCATCAACAAAATTTAATACAAACAATTCTCAGACAACAAGTTCAAATGCTGAGAGTACAGAAAAAAACAGTGCTGTAAGATATTCCGCAGCTACAAAAAACTATGTGGAATATAGAAAGCAGATTGTACAGGAAAAAACAGATAGACAAAAAGCATTAGAAGAACTGAAAGATAGATTAAACAAAGCTTCTGGAACTTATACAACAATTGTAAAAGATTCTGCTGGTGGACAAATTTTTTATTTGCACAACAAACCGCAGTTAAAAGATTCAGACATGATCTGGAAAATGACAGCGGAAGCATGGGGTGTTTCTACGGATGGTGGAAAAACATATAATGCTGGAATGACAGTTGATGGAGATACAATTGTTAGATATTTAAAAGCTACAGGACTTACAGCAGACGTGATCACATCTGGAAGAATCCAAGTTAAAGATTCTTTGGGCAATGTAATCTTTTTGGTTGATATGGATACTGGGGCAGTGCAGATTTCAGGAAATAATATTGTGATTGGTGGTAAATCAGCACCCGATGCGATCAGTGATGCAGTGAAAGAATCTAAGAACTATGCAGACGGTAAAGTATCAGACTTTGCAGAAACAGTTACAAAAAGTGTAGCTGATCTACAGAACCAGATTGACGGACAGATCGAGACGTTCTACTACGACTATGAGCCAACTCTAAAAAACATCCCTGCTTCTGACTGGACAACAGAAGATGATAAAAAGAAGCATGAGGGAGACTTGTTTTATTGGAAATCTAAAGGTTATGCCTACAGATTTTTTAAAGACGGAGATACATGGAAGTGGCAGTTAGTACAAGATACAGACGTTACAAAAGCATTGCAGACAGCATCTTTTGCACAGTCCACAGCTAACAGCAAATGCCGTGTATTTCTGACACAACCTACACCACCTTATGACACAGGGGATATGTGGAATCAAGGTCAAAACGGAGACATTCTTACATGCGTTGTAGCAAGAGCGGACGGTGCAAGCTATGTGGAAACCGACTGGCAGAAGCTTAACAAGTACACGGACGATGAGACAGCCAATAAGGCATTAGAAGAAGCAAGAAAATCTCGTGCAATGATTATCAATCTGGACAACGATTATCAAGCGATCACGACAGATTATAAGGGAGAGTACACATCATTTCCAGAGTGTCACACGACAGCACAGGTATTGTATGGACATACCGACATATCCAACGACTGTACTTACAATGTGCAGAAGTCAAGCGGTGTCGTAGGTTCTTGGAACAATTCAACTCACACCTACACTGTTACAGCATTAACAACAGATGTTGGATGGGTGGATATTACAGCAAATTACCTTAATACATATTCTGTTACGAAAAGATTTGATATTGCTAAATTAAAAGGCGGTATCCCCGGAGAAACAGGTGCTAAAGGAGATAAGGGAGAGACAGGTGCAAGCGGTAGAAGTATCACAGGCTCAGAAACGACTTATCAAGCATCCAACAGCGGAACGGTAGCACCAACAGGAACATGGAGCAAAACACCACCAAACGTTGCAGAAAATCAGTATTTATGGACAAGAACCATATATACTTACTCTGACAATACCACAAGCACAACATATTCCATCGGTAAGATGGGAGCTAAAGGAGAACAGGGTGCCAAGGGAGAAACTGGTGCTACTGGTCCACAGGGGGAAAAGGGAGCCACTGGTGCAACGGGACCTCAAGGACCACAGGGCGAACAGGGAATCCAAGGTCCGCAGGGAGAAAAAGGTAACACAGGAGCAACAGGTCCACAGGGACCGCAAGGAGAAAAGGGCGAAAAAGGAGATCAAGGACCGCAGGGGCTACAAGGTATTCAAGGTCCAAAAGGAGAGCAAGGAATCCAAGGACCACAGGGTGCTAGTGGAGCTACAACATATTTCCATATTAAATACAGTTCCGTGGAAAAACCAACGACTGCATCTCAAATGACAGAAACTCCATCTGCCTATATTGGAACATACGTGGACTTCACAGAAGCAGACTCAAACGACCCATCTAAATATACATGGGCGAGATTCCAAGGATTGCAGGGAGAAAAAGGTACACAGGGAATCCCTGGTACTAACGGTACTAACGGAAAAACCACTTATCTTCACATCAAATATTCAAACGATGGTGGGAAAAACTTTACTTCCAATTCTGGCGAAACTGTAGGAGATTATATTGGTACTTGTACAGATTATAACGTAAATGATCCAACGACAGTAGCTTCTTATACTTGGGCAAAGATAAAAGGCGAGCAGGGAGCTAAAGGCGAACAGGGTATCGCAGGTAAAGACGGTACAAATGGTAAGGACGGCACCAACGGTAAAGATGGTGCTGATGGCAAAAATGCAACGTATATCACTGTGTCTGGTACTAATTATGATGCTGTTACAGGCATTAGTAATAATGCATCATATCTTCTTGTAAATGGAACAAAATATAATTTTAGTGTAGGTAGAGGACATACATTAGCTGTTATAAATCCATCAAATGGTACTGTAGAAAGCATAAAAACTTATGATACATATACGACAGCAAGCCTTTTGGATAGCCCATTAAGTGCAGTAGCATCTGGTAAAATCATATGTTTATTTACTGCGGACGCAAGTGGATTAAGCCAAAATTCGAGAAATACATTGATAGGATGCGGTTCTGCTGTAAATAGTACGTGGAATGGTGCAAGAACTACTCATGTATTTATAGGCATGAAAGGACTTGCAAAAGGAAATGCATATGAAATAGTCGGTGGTGCTACAAGAACAGTTACAGCATACTATACACCATCTGGAATAGTGCTTAATGGAAGTGTTGGACCGCAGGGAGAAAAAGGGAATACTGGTGCAACTGGTCCACAAGGGAATACAGGACCAACTGGAAACGGAATCAAATCGACTGCAATCACTTATCAAGTGTCAAGTAGCGGTACAACAGTTCCAACAGGTACATGGTCAACAAGTGTTCCGACAACAAGTGCAGGACAATATTTATGGACAAGGACGATCACGACTTACACAAACAGCACGACAACAACTTCTTACTCTGTCAGCCGTAATGGAAGTAACGGAGCAAAGGGAGATAAAGGCGATCAAGGAATTGCAGGGAGAACGTACTTTATGGAGACTTCTTCGAGTATCGTGAAAATGTCCGCAGATAACACAATTGTTCCGAACTACATTACATTGTCTGGTTATTATCGTGACGGTACAGCGACAGCACGTACAGCCTATAAATGTAGATTCAAGATTGAAGAAACAACAGACGGAGATACATACACGACAGTTTATACTTCATCATCAGACGAAACGGACATTACTCATGCACTGTACTCTGTATTAGCGAGTGGTTCAAGCGGTATCACAGCAAGTGGTTCAAGTGGTATCGGTATCTCAAGAAACCTTACAGCATTGAGATGCACGATGTATGCAGCAGGTGGATTTACACAGGTATTGGATATTGAGACAATTCCAGTAGCCATTGATGTTGATGCACTGACTCACGAAGATATATTCAATCTGCTGACCAACGACGGAGCATGGCAAGGTATTTATCGTGGGTCTGACGGTAAGTTGTATATCAATTTTACTTATGCTAGAGGTGGAACATTAAGTCTTGGTGGAAAAGCAAACACGTACGGTAATGGACAAATGCACGTTTATGATGCAAATGACAATGAAATTGTTGACATAAACACGAAAGGGATAGTCGTAACGCATTATATATCAGGCATGGGAGAAAAGCCAATATCATATGTGTGTATAACACCAGACGTGTTCGGTGGTATATATTTATCTGAAAACAAGGATGGAACTGGTGCATGTGCGATTTTGTCCCCAGATGAGATTGTATTAAAAAATAACAGCAGTGGACCAATTACAGTACAGACAGACATAACAATGCATATGACGGATGAATCACTTTATCTTGGGTCGGTAAGTGAATATAAATTTCATTTTGGAAAAGAAAGATCAAGTTTTTATCAGCCAGTTACTATTGGCGGAAGTTTGTCTGTTACCGGAGAAAAAAACAGAATAATAGATACAGAAAATTATGATACAAGAAAGCAGTATTGTTATGAAACAGCAACCCCATATTTTGGAGACATTGGAACGGCACAAACTGATGATAAAGGAAAGTGTTACATCGACATTGACGATATATTTTCAGAGACAGTAAACACAGGTGTTGAGTACCAAGTATTCTTGCAGAAAGAGGGGCAAGGCGATTTATGGGTAGAAGAAAAGACCGATAGTTACTTTGTCGTTCGAGGCACTGAAAACCTTAAATTTTCGTGGGAAATCAAAGCAATTCAGAAAGATTACGAATTTGAACGACTTGAAAAATTCGATAACTCAGAAAAAGAAGAAGTGATTGACTATGAGAAAGAATATATGGAAGAAATCAACGATTTAATTAAAGAGCAGGAGGAAATTTTAAATGAAACAGTTGAGTAGTTTTATGGTATTAAATATTGACGGTGGAGACAGAGTATCATACACATACAATGAGATTGACGATAACACAGGAGAACCATTGTCACAGAATAAAAAAGAAAATTTCTGGGTAGTAGATAAAGAACTTAAAAAGCACATTGATGCTATCAGAAGCTACGTCAGAGAAAACAAGTTGAATTAAGGAGTGATGTTATGGCAATTAATATACCTTTAGTACATATCTCAGATTTAACAGAGAAAAAGACTATCTCAGATTCAGACTACATGCTTACTGGTGGGAGTACCGCCAGTAAGGTTAAGTGGTCAACAATCGTGTCCTTAATTAAAACTAAATTAGGGATTGGAAATATAGAAAACGATATAAGTAAAATACAGTCAGATATTTCTACGTTAAATAGTGATTTAACCAATAGATTACGCAATATGGTAATTAAATCAAGTGGAAGTGGTACGAGCATATCTGTAACCATATCAAATTACGATAATTTAAAGTCAAAAAGTGACAAAATCGCACTATTTTTGTTCGGAAATGGAAACGGTTCTTCACGCTGTGCCATAATCTCAATAAATATGAGTAACCAAGATATTATCATTAATGCAATTACCAATGTTGTATCTGGAGATATATCATGTTCTGCAAACAAAAATGTAATTACTATAAACAATCTTCCACAATGGGGATTTTATACTGTTATAGCACCACCGAACGTGTATATAGACCAAGGCGGAATTGTATTTGATAATTAAATTATCTTGCATAGACATCGTAAGTAACTGTTCCTGTTGGAGCTACTGTTAACCAGTTTTGAGCAAAATAAACAAGATTTCCTTCATTACAAGCTAAAAAGCTTGCATGATACGTATTATCAAACCAATATCCATCAGCTACGCTTGTTGATCTAGCTAAATCTGGAAAAATAAACGTAAACTGTGGGCTTATTCCGCCAGGATAATTAATTCTTGCAATTAGAATTGCAACTTTGTATTCAGACGGGATCGTGTATTGAGTAGAGATTGGTACATCAGATGCAAGTTTTTTATACGTTAAATCACTATTTAACACCAAGACATTTAATATATTTAACTCCATGATCCGCAGATAATCTTACAGAAGTAGAAACATCATTTATGTATGTAAAATATACTATAGATATTATGTCATCGTTTGAACCGTGAGCTACATAAATGTAGACTTTTTTTATTTGGGAAAATAAAACTCTTGGAATGGTTACAACGCCACGAATATCTGTGTCAGATGTTCCAAATGCAAATGTGATAAATTTGTAATCGCTTAGCTTTCTATCACCATAATGATTAATTGTTTGATTGGCAGTAGTAGCAGTAGTTCCAACTATAATAGTGTCAAAATCACTATTTAACGTATAAATAAAAATGCCCTACAAAAAAGTAAGGCGAGAAATAAATAAATTACGGAGATAAAAGACTAGAAATCTCCAACTACATATTAACATAAAACCTCAACAAACGAAAGGAGAGACTATGAATCTCAAATTAAGATTAAAAAATAAGGCAACATTAGTAGCATTGGCTTCTGCCTTAATTGCATTTATCTATCAGATTTTAGGTATCTTAGGTATCACAGCACCGATTGCACAGGATGCAGTAACACAGCTTGTAGGTATCATCCTTAATATCTTAGTGACTCTCGGAGTATTGGTGGACCCAACGACAAAAGGAATCGGGGACAGTGTTAATGCAATGTCTTATGAAGAATTAGGACAGGCAGTAGACCCAGACTATCAAGGACCTGCGGACTTAACAGAAGAACCTATCAACATTACCCACAAAGAGGAAGTGTAAAATGAAATTTATTAACAAATTTGCCGATGAGTCAAATTATGGCGGCAAAAGAAAATTAAGTGATATTAAATTTATTGTAGTGCATTTCACAGGAAACAAAGGCGACACAGCTTTGAATAACTGCAAATATTTCCAAGGAGAAAACAGACATGCATCTGCCCACTGTTTTATTGATGGTAGCGGAGTAGTATATAAGTCTGTATCTCTTAAGAGGGTAGCATGGGCAGTAGGTGGATGCTACACTTTAAAAAATGGTGCAGGTAGCAAATACAAAGTTGCTACAAATGCAAACACCTTAAGCATCGAAATGTGCAATTGTGTTGGTGGTGTACCTGCGGATGTATACAACGATCTCGTGTGGTTGGTTACATACTATATGAAGAAGTACGACATTGATGCAGACCACGTTATTCGTCACTGGGATGTAAACGGCAAGGATTGTCCAGACCCATGGATTGGAAAGAATAATAAGGGGTGGAAGAAGTTCAAAGCTGACATTGCAGGAACAACAGTGAAAGAAGCAAAGAAAGCAAAAGTCTATGGAACAGTTATCACGAAACATGACCCGTTGATTATGAGAAAGAGTGCGAACACAAAATCCGATATTGTTTATAGAATCCATAAGGGTGCAACAGTAGAGATTGTCAAAAAAGGTAGTGCGTGGCATAAAGTTAAATATAACGGTAAGACAGGGTACTGTTCAGCAACTTACATAAAAATTTAAAAATAATGCTTGCATTGTCGAAAATGATGTGATATTATAAACAACGTTGAAGCGAGAATGTTCCATTTTCGTTCCAACCAAAATTGAGAACAATAGAGTTTATGCGGTTTAACATAGATTTGATTCCTTGACTTTTAATCAAGTTGTCCGGGGTTCGAATCCCCGCACGCTCAGTTGATAAGCATGATTTAAGAATGAACTTAGATCATGCTTTTTTTCTTTTACTAAATAAAATTCACAAAATAAAAGAAGCCTCTAAAAACAGAGACTTCAAATGCTCGCATTGATCACAAGTAAACTTATTTTTTCAAGTATGGTGCAATTGCAGAGCTGATTTCTTCAAGTTCATCTTTACCATGTACGGTTAAAGTCAAAGGTCTTGTCAGATCAAGGCTGAAAATTCCCATGATCGATTTTGCATTTACGATATATCTTCCAGAAGAAAGATCAATCTCAGATTTAAAATGTGCGATCGTATTTGCAAATGCATTCACGTCTGCAATGGAATCAAGAGAAATAATAAAGTTGGTATCCATGTTTAAACCTCCTTAATGGTTAAATCTCTTTTATCCTACAATTTTTTTGATAGAAAGTCAAATTCGATAGATAACAGAAAAGAAGTATGATAAAATATAAGACAACGGAGGGAAAAAGATGACGGAAAAACAAAAAATGTTGATGGGAATTTTATATAATGCAGAGGATCAAGCTCTGATAGAAGAGAGAAACCATGCAAAATCTCTAACCAGACAGTTTAATGAACATTGGGAAGATAAAGGACGTCGGAATTATCTGATAGGACAGATATTTGGAAGTCTTGGGAAGAATGTTCATCTGGAAGCACCCATTTATCTGGATTATGGATATAGGACAACGATTGGAAGTGACTTTTTCTCAAACTTTAATCTGACGATTTTAGATGGTGGAGGAGTTGAAATCGGGAATCATGTTTTTATAGGTCCGAATGTAGGAATTTATACTGCGAACCACCCAGCAGATGTGAAGAGACGAGAAAAGGGATATGAATGGGCCCGCCCAGTTAAGATTGGAGATAAAGTATGGATTGGCGGAGGGGTTACGATTCTTCCTGGAGTTACGATTGGCGACAATAGTGTGATCGGTGCAGGAAGTGTTGTAACAAAGGATATTCCAGCCAATGTAGTTGCTGCAGGTAATCCATGCAGGATCATCAAAGAAGCGGAAGAAGGAGACAGATATGGGATTATTGACGAGAAAAACGGACAGCAATCCATTAAGTAAGAATATTGACGAATTACTTGATGGAATGAATCAGGAGAGGGAAGAGACAAAAGAAGGAACTTATGAAGAATCTTTAAAAAAGATTGAGGAGCGGATCAAAGAACTTGGGATTTTAGAAGAAGAGAACGAAGATTAAGAAAGGCATCGGTGGTGCCTTTCTTTTTTTAGAATGATCAAAAGACTTCTTATTGTTAACTTTTAAAAAAATAAAGTTGACAATAAGAAATTGATGATATATAATGGCAGTCAGTACAGGAAAATAATAAAAGTGAGGGAGAAATTTATTATGGAACAACAAACAATGAAAATTCAGGATTTAACACTGATTGCATTAATGGCAGCATTAACTTGTATTTTAGGACCAATGTCGATCACATTGCCATTTACACCAGTACCGATTTCATTTACGAACTTGGTGATTTATTTTGCGGTAATGGTTATTGGGATGAAACGTGGAACGATCAGTTATCTTGTATACCTTCTGATCGGAGCAGTAGGACTTCCAGTATTTTCAGGATTTAGTGGTGGGCTTGCTAAACTTGCAGGACCAACAGGAGGATATTTGGTTGGATTTATCTTTTTGGCATTGATCAGTGGATTCTTTGTAGAAAAATTCTCAGGGAACATAGTGATGGCAGTAATTGGTATGGTACTTGGAACAGCAGTAACATATGCATTTGGAACGATCTGGCTGTGTGCACAGATGCATTTAACATTTGTACAGGGATTATATGCAGGTGTGATTCCATATCTTCCAGGAGATGCGGCAAAGATCGTGATCGCGATCATTGTAGGAAGTGCAGTGAAGAAGGCTGTTGTGAAGGCGAGAGTTTTACCAGAATAAATAACAAATACTTTGTATGAAAAATAAGAATCTGTTGACATTTTGTATGAAAAAGCATAAACTATTCGTAGTTAAATGCAATGAACAGAATTAGTACAGACAAGTTGGAACTGTCAGAGAGAAGCTGCCATCGGCTGGAAGCGGCTTTGAGGGAAGATGTCTGGAATGCATCTGGGAGCAGACAAGATGAATAAAGTAGTTTTGTACGTTGCCGGCGTTAACGGATTCGAGTGAAAGTATCCTGATCAAGTGATATTAGTCAGATATATAATAAGAAGATCAGGAACTTTTAAAAGAGTGGAACCGCGGATATACTCCGTCTCTTTATTTAGAGACGGAGTTTTTTGTATTATAGAAAATTTTGATGGAATCCTCTATGATATAAAAAGTCCTGTAAATTACATACTATATATTGGAGGTTTAGAAATTATGATGGGTTTTCGAGAATTTGCGAAAAGCCAATATGATACGATCAAACTAAGAGACCCTGCGTTAAGGGAAGAGAAAGAAGTTTTTTTGTATCCTTATGTAAAAGCACTGTATTGGCATCGTGTTGCACACGAATTATATAAGAAAGGAGAGTTTTACAAAGCTAGAAAGATTTCTCAGAAATGGGCGAGAAAAACTGGAATTGAGATTCATCCAGGTGCACAGATCGGAGAAGGGTTCTTTATTGACCATGGGCATGGAGTGGTAATTGGCGAGACGACGATCATCGGAAATAATGTGACCTTATATCAAGGTGTTACATTAGGTGGAACTGGAAATGAAACTGGAAAACGTCATCCAACGATCGAAGATAATGTTATGATCAGTTCAGGTGCTAAGGTTTTGGGATCTATTACAATTGGAAAGAACTCAAAGATTGGTGCAGGAAGTGTTGTTGTATCTGATGTACCGCCGAATTCTACTGTTGTCGGAGTTCCAGGTAAGGTAGTTAAACAGGATGGAGAGAGAGTCAATCGCATTCAGAGTATTGTGCTTGACCAGATCGATCTTCCAAATCCAGTTGATATGGATATCGAAAAGCTAGCAAGAGAGAATGCTGAATTACGACAGGCACTGGAAACATTTATTATACATTATCAAAATTCAGAAGCAATCAGAAGGGAAAAAGAAAAATGAAAATCTACAATACACTGACAAGACAAAAAGAAGAATTTGTACCGGTGCATCCAGGGAAAGTTGGAATGTATGTTTGTGGGCCAACGGTGTATAACTACATTCATATTGGAAATGCAAGACCAATGATCATTTTTGATACGGTGCGTCGTTACTTTGAATATAAAGGATATGAAGTAAATTATGTTTCAAACTTCACAGATGTCGATGACAAGATCATTAAGAAGGCAAATGAAGAAGGTGTAACAGCAACAGAGATCGCAGAAAGATATATTAAGGAATGCAAACAAGATATGGAAGCGTTAAATATCAAACCTGCAACCCACCAGCCAAGAGCGACAGAAGAAATCGGTGGAATGATCAAAATGATTCAGACATTGATCAAAAAAGGGCATGCATATGAAGTAGATGGAACTGTATACTTTAAGACAAGATCTTTTAAAGATTATGGAAAACTCTCCAAGAAAAATATTGATGATCTAGAAGCAGGACATCGCGAGATCAAGGTAACAGGAGAAGAAGGAAAGGAAGATCCTCTTGATTTTGTATTATGGAAACCAAAGAAAGAAGGAGAAATCGCATGGGATTCTCCATGGGGAGAAGGAAGACCAGGATGGCATATTGAGTGTTCTGAGATGTCTAAGAAATATATCGGAGATACAATTGATATTCATGCAGGTGGAGAAGACTTGATCTTCCCTCATCATGAAAATGAGATCGCACAGAGTGAAGCATGCAATGGGGAGAAGTTTGCGAATTACTGGATGCATAATGGTTTCTTAAATATCAACAATAAGAAAATGTCTAAATCAGCAGGAAACTTCTTTACAGTGCGTGAAATTGGAGAAAAGTATCCATTACAGGTGATTCGTTTCTTCATGTTAAGTGCACACTACAGAACCCCATTAAACTTCAGTGATACTTTAGTAGAAAGTGCAAAAACAGGATTGGACCGTATCTTGACAGCGATCGATCTATGCAGAGAGATGGCAGCTAAAGAAGAAACAGGTTCTTTAAGCAAAGAAGAAACAGAACATTTTGCTAATATAGAAGTACTTGTAAAGAAATTTGAAGATGCAATGGAAGATGACTTTAACACAGCAGATGCAGTTTCGGCTATTTTTGAGATCGTGCGTGAATCAAACTCAACAGTGAAAGACTTCAGTGCAGACTATGCAAAGAAAGTACTAAAAGTATTAGAAGATCTTTGCAGCGTTCTTGGAATTGAAACAACAAAAGAAGAAGAGATCCTAGATGAAGAAATCGAAAAACTGATCGAAGAACGTCAGGCGGCAAGAAAGAACAAAGATTTTGCAAGAGCAGACGAGATCAGAGACCAGTTATTAGAGCAGGGTATCGTATTAAAAGATACAAGAGAAGGTGTAAAATGGAGCAGAGCTTAATTCAAAAGATCAAAGAAGGATTGTATCTTGATGGATTGGATCCCAAAAGTTACTCTCCATTATCTCTTGCTTACATTGGAGATGCGATCTATGAGATCGTGATCCGAACGATCGTTATGTCTGCAGGGAATATGAGTGTGAATAAGTATCACAAAAAATCAAGCAGTATGGTCAAAGCTTCTGCACAAAAAGAAGTGTTTGAAAAGATCGAGCCATTTTTGACAGAAGAAGAAATGGCTGTTTATAAACGTGGAAGAAATTCCAAATCAGGTTCTGTTGCAAAGAATGCATCTATGATGGATTACAGAAAAGCAACTGGAGTGGAAGCTTTGGTTGGATATTTATATCTGGCAGGAGATATGGACCGCATCATCGAATTGATCGGGATCGGTTTTGATTTGAATAAAAAAGAAGAAATAGGAGAAGAACATGAATCATAAAGAAGATCTGATCGCAGGGCGTAATGCCGTGATCGAGGCTTTAAGAGCAAAGAAACCAATCGACAAGATTTTTGTATTGGATGGATGTCAGGATGGACCGATCCGTACGATCGTAAGAGAGGCAAAGAAAACAGATGCGATTCTTAAATTTGTAGATAAAGAACGCTTGAATCAGCTGACAAATGAACATCATCAGGGAGTTGTTGCAATTGTCGCAGCATATGAATATGGAACGATTGAGGATCTGTTTAAAAGAGCAGAAGAAAAGGGTGAGGATCCTTTCTTTATCCTGTTAGATGGGATTGAAGACCCTCATAATCTTGGGGCGATCATTCGTACAGCAAATCTTGCAGGTGCACATGGAGTGATCATTCCAAAGCATCGTGCAGTTGGAATTACACCAACCGTAGCAAAAACATCTGCAGGTGCGATCAATTATACACCAGTTGTGAAAGTAACAAATATTGGAAAAACAATGGATGAACTAAAAGAACGTGGTATGTGGTTTGCATGTGCAGATATGGATGGAGAAGTGATTTATCGTCAGAATCTGACAGGATCGATCGGGCTTGTTATTGGAAATGAAGGAAGCGGTGTGAGCCGTTTGGTAAAGGAAAAGTGTGACTTTATCTCATCTATTCCAATGAAAGGAGATATTGATTCACTGAATGCTTCTGTAGCAGCAGGTGTTCTGGCGTTTGAAGTTGTAAGACAACGACTGGGAAAATAAAGAATGAAAGAATTAAAAACAATTTCTGATGAGAAATTGCTCAGACAGATCCAAAGCGGTAATGATGATGCGATGGAATGTCTGTTAGAGAGATACAGGGATATGGTAAGGAAAGAGGCAAGGAGCTTTTTTCTTGCAGGTGGGGATGAAGAAGATCTGATCCAGGAAGGAATGATCGGGCTTTTTAAAGCAGTGACATCCTATCAGGAAGAAAAAAACACTTCGTTTTCAACGTTTGCTTATCTGTGTGTGCAAAGACAGATCTATACAACGATCACTGCATTTAACAGAAAAAAACATATTCCGTTGAATACAGCAATCTCTCTGTTTGAACAAAAGAATCAGGAAGAAGAATTATCATTGGATGAAATCTTAGAAACTCCGGAGGAAACTCCGGAGGAGATGATGCTTCGAAAGGAAGAATTAAATGATTATTACAAAATGCTTGACCAGAATTTAAGTAAATTCGAAAAACAGGTGATGTATCATTATCTGAATGGAGAAACATATACAACGATTGCAAAAAAACTTGGAAAAAGTGATAAATCCATTGATAATGCGATTCAGAGGATTCGCAGGAAGATCAGAAATGATCAGGAAAGTTAAAGTAAAGATAAGAGAAATAAAAAGAAGACTTAAAACAGATGTTTTAAGTCTTCTTTATAAAGCTGCTGACGGGAGTTGAACCCGTGACCTCCTCACTACCAATGAGGTGCGCTACCTCCTGTGCCACAGCAGCAGAACTGATTAATAATTTATCATGAAAATGATATACTGTCAATAGAATTAACAAAATAAAAGGAAAATCAAATGACAAAACAATACAGGAAAAATAAGAGAAAGATCTGTGTAGTGATATGCCTTGTTCTTTGCATGATCTCAGGCATCAAAATACAGGCAGCACAGCCAGGATATTTTGATAATCCCCAGACGGTCTATGATGAATTTGCTGGGAAGATTTATGATCGTTCATTCAAAAAGAGTTATGCATTTTTGAAAAAAAAGATGAATGTTTTTGAAACATCTTCAGGAAGTAAAAAGATAGGGGTAGCGCCAAGATATTCAGGAGTGATCGTGGTTAGTAAAACATCCGATCATGTTCAGGTGATCTATGAGAAAAAGAAAGCATATGGAATTGGATGGATTGATAGAGGTTTGTATCATAAGGAAGCTATTCCATATAATGGGAATGAAAAACAGTTGCTAGGAAATGGAACTTATTGGATACAAAATAAAGCTTCTGGAGAAGGAATTCGTGTACAGATCATTTTTCTGGGAAATCAGAAATATCAAGTTTCGATTTTGAATCAAAGCAAAGAAGATCACACATGGAAACTAATACGTGAGTACGATCATTTTTATATCAAAAATATGAAAAATGAAAAATATCTGTCAATGGATGAAAATGGTACCTTGACAGACGGTAAAATAAAAGATATGAACAACTGTTTCACAAAACCACAGAAAGAAGCAGCACAGAAGTTCTATCAATGGCAGGTAATGCGTCTTAACAATAAAAATGTATATCCGTATCGTGATTTTATGCAGTTTGATCCTGCATGGGCCAGAAAAGATTATGGAAATGTTTCGGATTACAGTGGGAAAATGGCAGCAGCAGGCTGCGGAGTTGTGGCGATCACAAATGCAGTATATGCATTGAATGGGCAATTTGTTGATCCAATGTTGTTTGCAGATTATGCAGTGGAGAAACATTACAGGATCATAGGTGCCGGAACACATGATGGGATTTTTAAGGCGGCAGCGAAGAAATTTGGAGACACATATGGGTTCACTTATATTAAGACAACTTACAGTACATCAGAAGTAAGAGAATATCTGAAAAAAGGTTGTGTAGCAATCTCGCATGTACCAGGACATTATGTAACAGTTGCTGATTTTAATCCCAAGACAAAAAAATATCTGGTCTTAGATTCTCATCCGATCAAGAGCAGACCAACCAGCTCTTTTGGAAACTGGTTTAAGAGAGAACGATTAGAGAGAGGAGGGTTGACATCATCTGCATATTATATTTATGGAGTGCCAGGACAGGCATGGAAATATGAAAGTGCAAAAGGAATACAATTTCAGAAGGATTTATTCATATTTATGATTTACATGCGTTAAAATGTAAGAAAAAATAACAAAGGATAGGGAAGGAGAAGTTAAATGAACAAAGTTAAAAAGATATTGACAACATTGATGGCAGCAACATTAACTGTTTCAACAGGATTAACATCCATGCCAATGTTTGCACATAACGTAAAAGCGGAGTCAAAGGCAGAAACAATAAGCAGTGATACGAATGATATGTCACAGTATAAGAAAATAAATGGAATCAGCAGTCAGACGGTTTTAGGAGCAGATTTTTCCCATTATCAATTGCAAAAAAATGCGTGGAAAAAAGTCTGGAAAAATTACAAAGGAATCGAAGTTTCCAATGTGTTTGAATATGTAAGATCACAGGGAATCAATACGATTTCTGTGAAAGTTGCAGTGAATCCAACAAAAGATAAAGAGGGTAATGAAAGCTATCTGTCTTTAGAAAACGCTAAGAAGACATTAAAAGAAGCCAAGAAAGCAGGATTAAAAACAAATGTTACATTGTTATATTCTGATGATATAACGTATGCAGGGGTGCAGAAATTACCAGATGGTTGGGATACTGATTCAGCAGAAAAAAAGGCACTGGAGTATACAAAAAACGTCATCAAAGAATTGAAGGCAGCAGATGCAGTCCCAACGATGATCACGATCGGAAATGAAGTAAACTATAATTTCTTGACTTTGAGCAATTGGGACGGATATTGTGCGATGGCAGAGATTTCAAAGATTGTAAAAGATGCTGGAATAAAAGCCGCATTTAGTTTTGCAGCGCCAGGAAAGGCTTCTGATATCCAATATATTATAGAACAGCTCGGATATGCCTGTAAAAAATATGAGGGTGCAGGATATGATTATATTGGAGTAAACATCTATCCGGATACACACAATGACAATTATGTAAAAACATTAAAGAATACAGTAGAAGAAAAGGCAGCAGGAAAGCAGATGATCATTTCCAGTGTCAAATGTCCATGGAAAGATTCAGAAGGAAAAGCCAGTATAACGACACAGACAAAGAGCATTTATGATTATCTTCAGGCAACGATCGATGAGAAAAATGCAGGTGGATTGATCTATGATGATGCAGATTTTGTCGGGGCATGGGACTCATTCTTTGATGAAAATGGACAAGCAATGTCTTCACTTGCAATCTTTGCTTATGCACAAGGAAATCAGGTTGATGTAAGCAGCTACAAAGATCCATGGGAATATGGTGGAGATACAGGATTAAAAGATCAAAAAGTAACGATCAAAAAAGTCAAAGGAATGTCTGAGAGTTCTATCCGAGGAATGGATATTTCATCTTATATTGCATTAAAGAAAGCAGGAGTGAAATATTATGATTATGAAGGAAATGAGACACCGTTATTAAAAGTACTTCATGATAATGGAATCAATTATATCAGGATCAGGATCTGGAATGATCCGTTTAATGCAGATGGGGAAACCTATGGCGGTGGTGGAAATGATGTTTCCACAGGTGTAGAGATCGCAAAAGAGGCAGCCCAATATGATATGAAAGTTCTGCTTGATTTTCATTATTCGGATTTCTGGGCAGAACCAGCGGTTCAGTTAGTTCCAAAAGCATGGAAAAAGGATGTAAATAATACAGAAAAGATGTGTTCAGATGTATATGATTTCACCAAAGAATCTATTCAGAAATTTAAAGATGCCGGGGCAAACATTGGAATGGTTCAGGTAGGAAATGAAATTACCAACGGACTTCTTGGAATATACTCTAACAGAGACAAAGGAGAATCTTTTAATGTCATCTGGGGAGATAAAAAGAAATCAACAGAAGTAAATAAATATTTAAAAGCCGGAATTAAAGCAGTCAGAGAATATACACCGCAGGCTTTGGTTGCATTACATCTTGAAACACCAAATGTATGGAAATACAAAACGATCATGAATACATGGAAGAGAGATAATGTGGACTATGATGTTTTAGGATCTTCATATTATCCATTCTGGTCCATTGCAGCAAAAGCAAATACGCCAAAGACATTGAAAGATGTGCAGACACTGGCCGCTTCCTATGGAAAGATGTTTGCAGTATTTGAGACAAGCTGGGTTAATAGTTTAAATGATGGAGACGGTACACCAAATTCTATCGGAGACAGTACAAATACAGGTGCATATGAAGTAGGACCACAAGGACAGGTAAATGAACTTACAGATCTTTATGATACCGTGTTATCACAGGATAATGGATTAGGTACATTCTATTGGGAAGGTGCATGGATTCCGGTAAAAGCAGGATGGACAAACTGGGAATATAATAAGCAGATCGCAGATCAGTATGGTACAGGATGGGCATCGAAAGGTGCACTTGGATATTTTCCAGATTCTAAAATGTATTACAAAGGAAAAGCAGCATGGGGTGGAACAAGCTGGGATAATCAGGCACTGTTTGATATTAACGGATATCCATTGCAGTCATTGAAGTTCTACAAAGATTCTGTATCCAAAGGAAAAGAGCAGATCATAGCATTGAAGATCGTTGATAAAAATGGAAAAGAAGTATATCCTACCCAGTATGTCAAAGTTGAAGTAGGAAAGACCCGCAAGATCACATTACCAAAATTCTCTGGATATTATCCAAAGAATAAAAAATATAACATGACATTAAAGGGAACACAGGAAGGTAATACAGTACAGAAAGTTGTATATACAAGAACAGCAGCAGGACCTGCGATCAGTTATAATTACCGAGTGAAAGTTACAAAGAAAAATTATAAACTTTACAAGAATTTCAAATGGAAGAAATCCAAAACAAAAGTTTATAAAAAGACATATGTAGCAAAATATAGATATGACCATAAGAATGGAAATAAATATCTTGCTCTTTATACAAAAGGTGGTAAATTTGTTGGGTACATTAATAAGAAAGCGGTAAAACGATTAGGATCAGCAACACAGCCAGAGCAGGGAAAAGCATACACTTATGGAAAACGTGTAAAGATCAAGAGTAAAAAATATAAACTATATAAGAATTTCAAATGGAAGAAATCAAAAACAAAAGTTTATAAGAAAACATATGTAGCAAAATATAGATATAAACATGAGAATGGAAATAAATATCTTGCATTGTATACAAAATCAGGAAAATTTGTTGGATATATCAATGCTAAAGCTGCAAAAGTTGTAAAATAATTTAGGTAAAAAAATAGAATTCTGTCGATGCAGGATTCTATTTTTTTAAAAAATGACAATAAATAAAGTATTGACATTAAAAGTTGGTAGTACCATAATATTGTATACAAGAAAAAAGACTTAATATGAAAAACTGGAGGAGTGTATGAAATTTCTTAGACAATTTATGATTATTTTACTACTCTCTTTTTTGGGAGAAGTGCTTAAGATGTTCATACCATTGCCAATTCCGGCAAGTGTGTATGGACTGGTGTTAATGTTGTTATGTCTGGTGACTGGTATTTTGAAGACGAGTCAAGTTAAAGAGGCAGCATTTTTTCTGATTGAGATCATGCCCGTTATGTTTATTCCAGCAGCAGCTGGATTAATTGATTCGTGGAAAGTTTTACAGCCATTATTACTGCCAATACTAGTCATAACTGTAGTGATCACAATATTTGTTATGGTAGTCACAGGAAAAATAGCACAAATGATAGCACAGAAGAGAGGAATCAAAAATGAATGAAATGTTCAGACAATCATTGTTTGCAGGAGTAACGATCAGTTTGATCGCATATGAGATCGGACTATTTTTAAAGAGAAAGCTGGGATTAGCAATATTAAATCCATTATTAGTATCTATAGTTATTGTGATCTTGGCATTGAAAGTATTTGGAATCAGTTATGAAGTATATAACGCAAGTGCGAAATACATATCTTATTTGTTGACGCCAGCAACAGTGTGTCTTGCTGTACCTCTATATGAGCAGTTAGAATTACTAAAGAAAAATAAGGTTGCAGTTGTTTGTGGAATATTATCAGGAACATTAGCAAGTTTAACAGGAATTTTTGTTCTTTGTATGTTATTTGGATTCAACCACCAACAGTATGTAACAATGCTTCCTAAATCGATCACAACAGCGATCGGAATTGGAATATCAGAAGAATTAGGTGGAATCGTGACAATTACAGTTGCAGTGATCATTATTACTGGAATTCTTGGAAATGTGATCGCAGATACAGTATTCCATATCTTTAAAATAAAAAATCCATTGGCAAAAGGCCTGGCACTTGGAACAGCATCTCATGCGATCGGAACAGCAAGAGCAATTGAGATGGGACCAGTCGAAGGTGCAATGAGCAGTCTGGCAGTAGCAGTAGCAGGACTTTTGACTGTTGTATTTGTATCAGGATTTGCTCAGCTTATTTAAAATAGGAGGAAGAAATCATGGCAGATGAGAAAATGATCATCACGATCGGAAGAGAACATGGAACAATGGGAGATAAAGTAGCAGAAAAAATTCGAAGACAATTTGAACTGCCACTTTATGACAAGGCACATCTTCTAAGAGTAGTAGAAGGAACGGATGATTATGATGAATTAAATGCATTTTTTAATGACAGAAAAGTAAACAGTCTGTTATATGCAATTGCAATGAGTGAAAATGTGAGTTCTAATGAGGTGCCTTTCGGGATTATCAAAAAGATTATTGGTAATACGGGAGGCGTCGTGATGGATAGCTGTGGAAATTATCTTTTCAGGGAACGTCCGAATACGGTAAGAATTTTTATGCATGCAGACAAGAACATTCGAATTAAAAATCTTATGAAATATCTTGGAATAAGCAAAGAACAAGCTAAAAAAGAAATAGAAACAGAAGATTCAAAACGTTATGAATTTCATAAATATTACACAAATGAAATATGGGGAATGTCCAATGGATATGAATTATGTCTGGACGAAGGAATCCTTGGAATCGATGGATGTGTAAAAATGATTTTGGACTATCTGAAAATAAGAAATTTAATTTAAAAAAGTTCTTGACATTACAAAAATAATATGTATAATAGATAGAGGTGGTTGCAACAGACCACCTCGAATATAAATCTGGCTCCATGGTCAAGCGGTTAAGACGCGACCCTCTCAAGGTCGAATCACGAGTTCGATTCTCGTTGGAGTCATAAGCTACAAACTTCGTATTTATGCGGTTTGTAGCTTTTTTTATTTTCTGAAATAATTTCTTTGTAAAAGTTTTTTGTCAAAGTTTTTGAAATATTTTTTTCTCGTAATCTATCACGGCTTGATCTGATTGTCTACGTCTTATGTGGGCATAGGTTTGTAAAAATGTCTTAGGACTATTCCCCATGATATCAGACAACACCTTATCAGATTCGCCACGTTCATAGTTATTTGTTGCGAAAGAGTGACGACAGTTATATAAAGGGATCCGTGGCAGCGGTTCCGTTTCCTGGGCGTTGTACTCTTTCAATGCTTTCCTAAATTGCATAGAATAGCGGTTCGGATTTACAGGACGTCCTTTTACGGTCGTAAATAAAAAGTCGTGCTGATAATCGGGGTGGTAGCTTTTAAGCTGTAATTTGACCGCCTGCTTTTGTCTCACGATATCATACAGCACACCAGGAAGATACAACGCACGGATAGAGTTTGTGTTCTTTGTATCGTCAACATTTCCCTCTTTGTCAATCGTTCGATGGACCATGATAGTATGATTCTGATTTATCAGATCATCGTCACAGAATCCGCAGACCTCGCCCGGTCTCATTCCCAGGATCAGCGACACACAGAACATAGAGTAATAGTGGTTAGCCTTGATCACTGGACTATTCAAGAACGCTGCGACTTGTTCGTCAGTCCACGTTACTTTCTTCTTGTATGGCACTTTTAGGCGTTTGATCCCGATCATGGGGTTATCTGCTGCCGCTAGTGCTTTCAGCGGTTGTATGGCGAACTGGAAGATATCGGAGAGTATGTTGATACACTTGTTCACTGTCTCTGGCGAATACTTTTCACTCATAGTATTAACAAGCTCTTGAATCTTCATCGGCTCGATATGGTCGATCTGTGAAGCCTGGAACACGTTCTCTATATGCCGATGGTAGAAATCTGTATAAGTCTTACAGGTGCTACGGCGGTACATGTTCGGGGCAGATGCAAGCCACAGATCAGCACATTTCCCAAAGGTTTTATGATCTGTGATGCTGTGACTGCCAGAAGCAAGCTCTTTTAGTATCTGTGATTCATCCAGGACCGCTTCTTTTCGCTTTTTACGTTGTTTGCCATATATAGGTTTATTTGTTCCAGGATTCCAAATACAAGCGTAATATCTATACTGTACGCCTTTTTTGGTAGTCCATGATCTTTTTTGTATACTCATAGTATCATTCCTTTCTTTCTAAGTCGGGGCGATGGCTTCAGAATGAATAAATGATACATATTCCTTGATTTTTGTTGCAGAAATGCGGATAAATGCGTATTTATCCAAGAAAAATAATGTTTATTCTTGATTCTGGTTATCAAAAGTTCTTTCAAATTCTTGTATTTCTTCTAACAGTTCTGGACTGCTAAGGTCTTGCAAACATTCTTTGATATAATCATCTTCTGATAGATTGCTTTTCATACATTCTATTAAAGGTGGAATAGATGCTTTTGTGGATTCATATAAAGCTTCTATTATACCGTTGTCTAAAATAAATTGATTATCACCTTTACCAACTAGATAATAATTTGTCGAAGCATACTGACCTGATACAGTTTTATCTTCTACACTTCCATAAATATCGGTTAGAATAGCAATAATTCCTTTTGTTGCGTCAACACTTCTTTCAAGGCGTTGAAATTCAGATGTTTTCTGGTAGTCTGAGAATTTGAAATCTCTTGTAATATCAACAATTCTTACGCCTAGAGCAGTAGCTATTTTATCTATTGTTTCTATTTTAGGCTGTCTTTTTCCTTTTTCATATTGAGCGATCATCTGTTGGGATACGCCGAGTTTTTCAGCAAGTGCCTTTTGTGATAAATTAGCCTTTTTTCTAATGTTTTTAATATTTTCACCAATAGTCATTAAATCACCTCTTTCATTTAAAATAACATAATAAACATATAATAACAAGCAAAAAGTTGTAAAACATATTGACAACAAGCCGATGATAGTAATATAATAAGTTTGCAACAAACAAAAGATAGTAGGAAGGAGAACGAATGAGGATCAATAAAGAAAAAATTGAAATCTGTTTAGCATCTGCTTGTATGAATCCTATGGATTTATGCAAAAAAGCTGACATTTCTTATCAAACTTATAGAAGAATAGTCAATCTAAAAAAAGATTGTAAAACTGAAACAGTTGGAAAGATTTCTAAAGCTCTGAATTGTGATGTAACAGAAATCATTGAAACAGAAGAATAATAACAACAAAGTCGGGGCGATGGCTTTGGAATGAAAGGAGATAAGTAAATATGAGAATCAACAGAAAAAAATTAATTGTCGCAATGTTAGACGCTGATCTGAATCAAAAGCAATTAGCGGAGATTGTCGGAGTATCCAGGGCAACGATTAATAACGTAAGTTGTGGCCGCAGCTGTTCAGATAAGACAGCCTACGGAATCGCAAAGGCATTAAATGTCAAAGTGGAACAGATCATGGAGTAAATAACAAAGTCGGGGCGATGGCTTTAGGATGAAAGGAAGTGAAAGAATGAAAGGATTTATGAGAGCTAAAGAAGTAGGAGAGCTTTTACAATGTTCTGAATGTATGGCATACAAGATCATTGCAAGGCTTAACAAAGAGCTACAAGCTAAAGGTTACATAACCATTGGCGGAAGAATCAGCAAAGACTATCTTTGTGAGAGGATGGGAATTAAGAATGAAAGCGAGGAACTGAGTGATGGCAGCAGTGCAGAAAAAGCCTAAGCGGTATTACTGGTGGCGACTGAGAAAGAACTTCTTTACTCAAATTACAATCAAGAAATTGAGACGTTCTGAAAATGGAGATAAGAAAGCACTGATCTATTTACAAATGATCCTAATGACGATTGATAATGACGGCTATATACAATTTGAGGGTGTAGAAGATGATATAGGGGATGAAATCGCTATAGCACTAGATGAAGAGCCAGAAATTGTACATGAAACTATAAAACAGCTCATTGACATGAGACTTATAGAAATGGTTGAAGAGGATTATTTTCTACCAGAAGCGAAAGGTGGCATAGATTCAGAAGCTGACAGTACAGAACGTTCAAGAAGATGTAGAGCAAACAAAAAAGCGTTGCAATGCAACACCAATGCAACGGATAGCAACGCAGATGCAACGCAATGCAACACCAATGCAACAAACGGAAACACCAACGCAACGCAGAGTAGAGAAGAGAAGAGTAGAAAAGAGGAGATAAGAGAAGAGATAGAGAAAGAAAAAGAGAAAGAGTTAGAGTTTAACCACGTACCAGACAATAAAACATCTGAATACCTCGCAATGTTCAAGGACAACATCGGTCATGATAGACCGCCTATGTATACCGACTTTGATAACATTTGTAAGATGTTCAATGAAATCTGTAAATCATTTAAGCCTATTACTGATATTGAAACATATACCGAAAATCATTCAAAGGTTTTTACTGATTGTGCAATAAAAGGATATACGGAAGAAGATTACAGAATTGCATTTAACAAAGCAGAAAACAATGATTATCTAAAAGGACAAGTAGGGGGAAAAACAGAACCGTCAGAATTATCATGGATGTTAGAAAGATTAGATAAGATCATTGGCGATGGTTATAGAAAATATTAAATTGCGATATCGCAATAAAAAGGAGTACATATGAAAGATAGACACTTAGGACAAGCAATTATTATATTAGGGTGCTTACTGCTGATCACGGCAGTAGTACCAAATTGGATGGTAATAGTATTCATATTATCTGGAATGTCACAGTTATAGAAAAAACCCCTTGATACAGTTGACGACCATATCAAGGGGAATAAACCGAAAGTTGTGTTTATATTGTGAAAATTCGACAATCTCAATATAACACAACCTTAACACAGAAAGGAAGTGTTTTTTATGGAAAATAATAAATTTAAGGTGCAATCATTGATCACAGAGTTAGAATTGGGTACAGAATCACTAAGTGTGGTCCTAACAGATCAAGAAAATGTTATGTTTAATTTTGAGGCAGCAGATGATACAACGAAACAGGCTTGCATCATTAACGAATATGAGAACGGAGTTACTAGAAATTACATCATGATCAAAATATTAGCAGAGATCAGAAAGAACCTGGAAGAGCTAAACAATACATACATGAAAATGATCAGAACAGAAAGAGAGGTAAGAAGTGACAAAGATAAAAATAAGCTACGAGACACAACAGGAGCTTCACAGATTGATTGAAATACTAGAGCCTTATATTTTATCAGTGAAGCAACCAAAACGGCAGAATGGGCGGTATATGAAAGCATACATAGAATTGAAAGAAGTTAAGGAATGTTAAGGAGCGAGAAGAAATGAAACTAAAAGCAGTATACAAGAGATTACCAAATGACGTAGCGATCGAATTAGTTAACCTTGTGAACCATGAAAGATTATCCATACCTGGTAATGGTGCTGTACTAGATAAGAGTACATGGAACGCAAAGGTAACAGGAATTGAACCGCTAAGTTCTATGGCTTTAAGAATTGCGATCATAGAAGAATAAGCGGAATTTTAGAAACTATCGAAATGGTATATCTGTCTGAACTCAATTAGAGGGTGCTGCATTATGTGGCATCCTTTTATTGATTCCTGGAACTTGCTCAAAATTGAGCGGGTTCAAAGGTTTTGAGCTGTTAGTCTTTTATGGCTAATAGTTTTGGACAGAAATGTCCGAAAGTTTTTTCCAGAAGTGGAAGAAAGTATTTCTAAAATGATAACAAATGCTAACATTGAAAACGTATACAGGATCATAAGAAACCGTAATAAGTTACGTTTTGCTCAAAAATGAGCGAAAGTGAGGGGCGTACCTTTGGGTACGGTTGTACTTGACTAAACTTGACTTTTAACAAGTGTATATCAGGTACGGCTGTACTGAAAAAGTTAAGAAATGTTAAGGTGCAGAGAAAAATAAAAGGCTTGTTGTTGATTGTAAAAAATGGTATAATAGTTTTAGAACAAATAGAATAAGTTTGAAGTACGGCAACGCTAACTCCTAGCGGTGTAAGTTATTCGAATGAATGACGTCAGAAAGAGAACATGATAGCTACATTCCCAGTAGCACTATGTGATTTTTCTGACGTTTTTTTTATTTGTTCTGGTGTTTGGTCGTTGTTCTGTCAAACATCTTTTGAAATTTCTTTTTTGGGGCAACAACTTTCCAGTTGCAAAGTTGAATATTTTCATAGTATTCATAGGGTGTAACATCCTGGGCATGATGGTAAAAACTGCCCTCTTAAGCTATTACAGTGACCAGGAGGTATATAAGACATGGCAGACATGGAAAACAACACAATCCCAACAGAGGGAGCAGATAACACGGAGCAGACCGGGAAAAGCAATAACAAGACGTTTACACAGGAAGAAGTAAACGAGATCGTAAAAAGCAGATTAGCAAGGGAACGAAAGACGGTAAATACTGGTGACGACCAGGAAAGTAAAGAAAAGGCTTTACTTGACAGAGAAAAGAGCTTGTTAGAGCGAGAAACCTTGTTTAATCGTGGATTACCGAAAGAATTAGCCGGGATGATCAAGTTCACAGATGAAAAGGATTTAAACGGCAAATTAGATATATTAGATAACTTATTAAGCAGCAACAAGAAAGAACCAGATAGCCCAGGACAAGGATTTAGACAGATCGGAGTTGGTAAGACAAACGACAGTGCCGGCGTTGATCCAGTCCGTAGAGCTATGGGGTTGAAGTAGAGGTAAATAAATGGCAAATATTGATTTAGTAACTAAGTTCTTGCCATATGTTGACGAGATATTTACAACAGAAAGCAAGAAGTCACTGGTAACAAATAATGACCTTGACTGGATCGGAGCACATGCAGTCAAGGTTTATAAAATTGGTACAGCACAGCTAAACGACTATGATCGTAACGGAGCAAAAGCAAGTACACAATGGAGCAGATACGGAGCAGTTCAAGACCTGGACGCAACAACAGAAGAGCATACTTTAAAAAAAGACAGATCATTCACGTTCGTTATTGATAAATTAGACCAGGACGAAACAGGGAACGCCTTAAATAGTGCGTCAGCATTAGCTAGGGAAGTAAGACAGGTCGTGATCCCAGAAGTGGACACATACACATATAACGAGATGGTAAAAGGTGCCGGAACGAAACCGGATGCAATCACATTAACAAAAGATAACATTTATACAGAGATCATCAAAGCCGGTAACACTCTGGATAACGCAGAAGTTCCAGAAACAGAAAGAGTCTTAGTTGTTACGCCGGACGTTCACTTACTGATGAAACAGTGTGCAGATATCACAATGGAGACAGATATTGGTAATGATATGAGATTAAAAGGCGTGATCGGTAACTTAGACGGTGCAACCGTTGTAAAAGTTCCGGCGGCACGTATGCCGAAAGGCTTCGGTTTTATGCTATGTCATAAGGTGGCAACCGTAGCACCGACAAAATTAGAAGATTACAAAGTACACCAAGACCCACCAGGGATTAACGGAACACTGATTGAGGGGCGTATCTGTTACGATGCTTTCGTACTGAAAAATAAAGCAAAGGCGATCTATTACCAGGCGAATAAGCCAGTGGTGTAAAATATGATCACTATAAGAACAGTAAGTTTTGATGAACTGAGCCCGGCAATAAGAAAAGAAATAGAAGAAGCAAGAAAAGTAAGTTCTTCAGAAGAAGAACAGAATAAAACGGCTTCATAAGGAAGACTCCTTTAAAATATATTGTTAATTTGATGAATATAGCTCACTGTGATGCAGTGGGCTATGTTTATATTATGAGGTGTGATCATGAACAACGAAGAATTAGTCTTAAGGATACAACAGGGCGAGGATATAAAAAAGAATATGCAGCAGCTATATGATCAGAATTACTACTTGCTACGCAAGGCAGCGAAGAAGTACAGTAATATTGATTCAATGACTGATATAGATGATCTGATGCAAGAGTTATATATACCTCTGTATGAAGCCACGATCAGCTACAAGTCAGATAATGGAGCAACCTTTATTACTTATGCCCTAACTTGCATTAGCCGTCATTTGAAGAGGTATTTAGATGATGTGGGGCGAGTGATCAGAGTTCCAGTCCATACCCAAGAGAAGATATACAAGTATAACCAGGTATCAAGTTATTTCATGAGAACATATAACAGAAAGCCGACAGATCGGGAGTTTAGAGCATACCTGGAGCTAACACAGAAGCAATTAGACAGTTTAAAGCGATCAATGGGGATCATGTCAGTTAGTTCTACAGAGGATAAGATACTGGAAGATATAAAGATAGATGATACGATCGCAGACCATACCGCAGATATGGCACAGGTAGAAGATAAGATTGACAAGGAACGCTTGACCGTGACACTGTGGGCAGCAGTGAGTGAAGCAATAACGGATCCGAAAGATTACCAGGTAATAGAGGACCGATATAAACACGGCTGCACACTAAAGGAATGTGGTGAGCATTTAGGAGTGAACGGAGAACGTGCCAGAGTAAGAGAGTCTAAAGCTATGCGACAGATGAGAAATAATAGGAGAATCAAAGAGATCGGAGAAGCAGAGGGGATCATAAGACCATACAAGAGAAATAACAGGGTATCTATTGATTATGGATCACTGACAGATGATGAAATCTTTTCATTGTATGAAGCACTGTGAAATTGTCAAAGTTTTGTAAAAGTCAGTATGTAAAAATGGGATATAATATAGAAGAAACAGAATAGATTATATAGAAAAGCAAGGAATATGTATCAGATTATTCAAAATAAATCCCTCTCAAGGTCGAATCACGAGTTCGATTCTCGTTGGAGTCATAAGCTACAAACTTCGTATTTATGCGGTTTGTAGCTTTTTTATTTTGTTTATATTTGAATTGGTTAAAGAAAAGGGTTAAAGTTTTTGAAATATTAAATCTGGAATAAAAATATAACGATCAAGAAATAAAAAATCCCCCTGGCATATAAAATGCCAAAGAGGATTCAAACAAATGTCAAAGTGCTGATTAAAGCACAAAGATATTATATCACACAAAAAACAAAATGCAATAATCACTTGACAAAAAAATATCAATATGATAATCTACAACAAGAGTGAATCTGAACTATCGGGTCCATGAAGGGGCACACCACCTCGGGTGTGATGCTTCTTTGTGGACCCTTTTTTTGTTCCTTTTAAAGATAAAAGGAAAGTCAGTCAAGGAGGAAAGCAGATGAGATTAAATGGAGAGACAAAAACATTAAAAGACCCTGTCGCATTATCTGATTTCTTAACACAGGAAGGATTTTCAGATAAGAGAATCGCAGTGGAAAGAAATGGAGAAATCGTTCCTAAAGGGGAATATGCGAATGTGATCTTAAGTGACAGTGACACATTAGAGATCGTAGCCTTTGTCGGTGGCGGATGATCTGAAGATAACAGGTACAAAGAGATAAGAAAATTATGCATATATAAAGGAGAATAACATGAAACAGGACAAGTTAATCATCGGTGGACATGAATTTGATTCAAGATTTATCTTAGGATCAGGAAAATATTCCTTAGATCTGATCAATGCAGCAGTGCAGAATGCAGGAGCACAAATCATTACATTAGCACTTCGAAGAACGAACACAAATGATACAGCTAATATTCTTGACTATATTCCAGAAGGTGTCACACTTCTTCCAAATACATCTGGAGCAAGAAATGCAGAAGAAGCAGTTCGTATTGCAAGACTTGCAAGAGAAGTAGGATGCGGAGATTTCGTTAAGATTGAAGTTATTCATGATTCTAAATATCTGCTTCCAGATAACTATGAAACGATCAAGGCAACAGAAATCCTTGCCAAAGAAGGATTTGTTGTTATGCCATATATGTATCCAGACTTAAATGCAGCCAGAGATCTTGTAAATGCTGGGGCAGCTGCAGTTATGCCTCTTGGGTCTCCAATTGGATCTAACAAAGGAATCTGTACGAAAGACTTTATCCAGATTTTGATCGATGAGATCGATCTTCCGATTATTGTAGATGCAGGAATCGGAAAACCATCTCAGGCATGTGAAGCAATGGAAATGGGTGCAGCTGCAGTGATGGCGAATACAGCAATCGCAACTGCAGGTGATATTCCAGCCATGGCAGAAGCATTTAAGAAAGCAATTGAGGCAGGAAGAAGCGCATATCTGGCAGGACTTGGAAGAGTCATTGAAAAAGGTTCTAGCGCATCATCACCATTAACAGGATTTTTGGAGGATTAATCATGAGTGTAAGAATTGATGAGAATACAGATCATATGAAATATACGGATGATATGGAAGCGATTGATTCAGATATCATGGACCGTGTCATCGCAGAGATGAACAGCTATGATGCAGACATTTATACAGCAAAAGATGTCAAAGAAGCATTGGCAGCAGAAACTTGTTCTGTTGATAATTTCAAAGCTTTATTATCGCCAGCGGCATTGCCGTTTTTGGAAGAAATCGCACAGAAAGCACAGAAAGAGACAAGAAAACATTTTGGAAACTCTGTAGCGATCTTTACTCCGTTATATATTGCAAACTACTGTGAAAATTATTGTGTTTACTGTGGATTTAATTGCCACAACAAGATCAAACGTGCACAGCTTAATGCAGAAGAGATTGAAAAAGAAATGCAGGCGATCGCAGAGACAGGATTGGAAGAAGTTTTGATCCTGACTGGAGAAAGTCCAAACAAATCAAGTGTTGAGTATATCGGGGAAGCATGTAAGATCGCAAAGAAATATTTTAAACTGATCGGTCTTGAAGTATATCCAATGGATTCTAAAGATTATGCATATCTGCATGAATGTGGGGCAGATTTTGTTACAGTCTTCCAGGAAACATATAATTCAGACAAATATAAGACACTGCATTTGGGTGGAAGAAAGAGAATATTCCCATACCGTCTCAATGCTCAGGAACGTGCGATCATGGGTGGAATGAGAGGTGTCGGATTTGCTGCTCTCTTAGGATTGGATGATTTTAGAAAAGATGCACTGGCAACAGGAATGCATGCATATCTTTTACAGAAAAAATATCCACATGCAGAAATCGCATTTTCATGTCCTAGATTACGTCCGATCATTAATAACGATAAGATCAATCCAAAAGATGTTCATGAACCACAGCTTCTACAGATCATTTGTGCATATCGAATCTTTATGCCATTTGCAAGCATTACGATCTCAACACGTGAATGTGAAAGATTCCGTGACAACATCATTCAGATCGCAGCGACGAAGATTTCAGCAGGAGTAAATGTTGGAATCGGTGGACACAGTCAGGAAGAAGAAAAAGGTGATGAACAGTTCGAAATCAGTGATGGAAGGTCAGTTGATGAGATTTATCAAATGATCGAGGACAATGGCATGCAGCCAGTTATGACAGATTATATTTATGTATAAGAAAACAAAAAAGTATATAGTATACACAATCCCGGATCAAAATAAAAGATCCGGGATTTTTTATCCTAGGAAAATCCGAAGGAATCCACTATGCAATAAAAAGCCCGCCGCTCCTAAAAAGAAGAATATAGAGAAAGATCAAGGATTTTTAACATAATATAGCTTGTAGATACTTGGCTCAGTAGAGCCATTGAGCAAGAAGCCTCCACTTCAAAATCAGGGATTTAAGTGGTGGGAGCATGTCACCGAGATCTGGGCGGTTGCAACCAATATATATATTGAAGGAACCTTTCCGAATGGTGTACAATATGATATGGCAAGTGCGATCCAGTTAATGCACAATATGATGGTGGCTCATGCAAAAGCTGTTATTGCATACAAAGAAGCAGGCCATGAAGGGAATACAGGGATGAAACAATGGAGATCATCAATCGTTTGGTAGAGTTAAACAACGGAAGCTTTCATGCAAGCAAAGATGATATGGAGATCTTAAAAGAAGCTGCATCTTACAATGATTATCTTGGAATCAACTATTACCAGAGCTGTTTTATCAGATATTATGATGGGGAAAATGATATATTTCATAATGGAACAGGAGAAAAAGGTACTTCAAGATTCTGCTTAAAAGGTGTCGGAGAACGTATGGATAAAGAAGAAATTCCAAAGACAGACTGGTATCGCGAAGTAAGCAAGACAAAAGAACTGTAAAATTGCAATGGAGGAATGAGAAATGGAATATCAGGGAATCATTTTTGATTTCAATGGAACATTATTTTTTGACAATGATAAACATGTGAAAGCGTGGAATGAGATTTCTAAGATCTTACGAGGAAAAGAAATCACGTTAGAGGAATTACATACGAAACTAAACGGAACACCAAATATACAAAATATTTTATATTTTACAGATGGGAAGGCAACAAAAGAAGAATTAGAAAAATATTCTCAGAAAAAAGAAGAATATTATCGTCAATTCTGTAAAGAAGATACGGAAAAATTTCATCTGGTAGATGGTGTATGTGAGTTTTTTGATCATTTGAAAGAAAAAGATATTCCATTTACGATTGCTAGTGCATCAATCAAAGAAAATATTGATTTCTTTATTGAGTCCTTTGGACTGGACCGCTGGATCAAGCCAGAAGATATCGTTTATGATGATGGAACATATGAGAATAAGATCGCAATGTTTCATAAAGCAGCCGATGTGATCGGCATTGATATGAAAGACATCAGAATTTATGAAGATTCCAATTCTGGAATCCGAAATGCATATGATGCAGGATGTGAACAGATCGTTGTGATCTGTGACAAGGAAAATGAAGAAGAATTTTTAAAACGTCCAGGAGTTATAGAAGTTATGCAGGATTTTTCCTTTGCAAAAGAATTGTAATACAAATTTAAAATTGATTTTAGGGAGTTTCGTAGACGAAACTCCCTTTTTGTGATAAGATAAATTGAATATACCTTAATCAATAAATGAGAAAGGGTATAATCTTTTGAAATATAAGAAAAAGATATAAAGGAGAGTTCGATGATCAATCAGTTAGTAAACAATATTAAAAAATTAGATGCCCCTATTGTTGTTGGATTAGATCCAATGCTTGATTATGTACCAGAATATATTAAGAAAGCAGCATTTGCTGAATATGGTGAGACTTTAGAAGGAGCAGCAGAGGCAATCTGGCAGTATAACAAAGGAATCATTGATGCAATTTATGATCTGATTCCAGCAGTTAAGCCACAGATCGCTATGTATGAACAATTTGGAGTTCCAGGACTTGTTGCATTTAATAAGACATGTGAATATGCAAAGAGCAAAGGTCTTGTGATCATCGGAGATATCAAACGTGGAGATATTGGATCAACATCCAAAGCTTATGCGATCGGTCATGTAGGAAAGGTTGCAGTGGGAAGCAAGACATACAGCGGATTTTGTGAAGATTTTGTAACAGTTAATCCATATCTTGGAAGTGATGGAATCCGTCCATTTATGGAAGTATGTAAAGAAGAGAAGAAGGGAATGTTCATCTTAGTTAAGACATCAAACCCATCCAGCGGAGAATTCCAGGATCAGGAGATCGATGGAAAACCGTTATATGAGATGGTAGCCGAGAAAGTTGCTTCCTGGGGAGAAGAACTGATGGGAGATTCTTACAGCTATATCGGTGCCGTTGTTGGAGCAACTTATCCTAAGATGGGAGAAGTATTAAGAAAGATCATGCCAAAATCATACATCTTAGTTCCAGGATACGGAGCACAGGGTGGTCAGGCAAAGGATCTTGCGCCATTCTTTAACGAAGATGGATTAGGTGCGATCATTAATTCTTCCAGAGGAATCATCTGTGCATATAAACAGGATGCTTACAGTCAGTTTGGAGAAGAAAATTACGCAGATGCATCAAGACAGGCTGTTCTTGATATGAAAGAAGATTTAAAACAGGCCTGGGTAAAATAAAAGATCACCTATTTTGTGAGTAAAGAAAACAGCCAGATAAAGGAGAATTGCAAGATGAGTAAGAAACAGGTAATGGCAGAGATCATTCGTCATACATCTTTATCAGACGGAATCTTTGATATGACATTGAAAGCAGAAGAGATTGCGAAAGAAGCAAAAGCAGGACAGTTTATTTCTGTTTATCTGAATAACAAGAGTAAGATCCTTCCAAGACCGATCAGTATCTGTGGGATCGATAAAGAAGCAGGGACATTAAGGATCGTCTATCGTACGGTTGGAGATGGAACGAAGGAATTATCCGATTACAAAGAAGGTGAGATGGTCAAAATCTTAGGACCTTTAGGAAACGGATTTACACAGAAAGACAAAAAAGCAATTTTAATCGGTGGAGGAATCGGAATTCCTCCGATGTTAGAATTAATGAAGCAGTTAGATTGCGACAAAACAGCAGTTTTAGGATACCGTGACAGTGATATGTTCTTAAAAGACGAATTTGAGGCAGTTGGAGATGTTGTGATCTCTACAGAAGACGGATCTTTTGGAACGAAGGGAAATGTCATTGATGCGATCAAAGAGCAGGGCGTGGAAGGAAGCATCATCTATGCATGTGGTCCAACACCAATGCTTCGAGGAATCAAAGCATATGCAGAAGAGATGGGGATCGAAGCACAGATTTCTATGGAAGAGAGAATGGCATGTGGAATCGGTGCATGCTTAGCCTGTGTTTGCAAGTCAAAAGACGTAGATTCCCATTCACATGTTCATAACAAACGTGTTTGCAAAGATGGGCCAGTATTCGACGCCAGGGAGGTGGAACTATAATGAATTTATCAGTTGATATTGCCGGAGTAACAATGAAGAACCCTGTGACAACAGGATCAGGAACATTTGGTTCCGGAGAAGAATTCAGTGAATTTGTCGACCTTTCCAAATTAGGAGCAGTGACAACCAAAGGAGTTGCTAATGTTCCATGGCCGGGGAATCCTGTGCCTAGAGTTGCAGAGGTATATGGTGGTATGTTAAATGCGATCGGATTGCAGAATCCTGGGATCGATGTGTTTGTTGAACGAGATATTCCATATCTTAAGAAAGCCGGAGCAACGATCATTGTTAATGTTTGTGGAAAATCCGAAAAGGATTATCTCGAGGTTGTAGAAAGATTTGCTGACCAGCCAGTAGATTTATTAGAGATTAATGTATCTTGTCCGAATGTGAAAGAAGGCGGGATTGCTTTTGGACAGGATCCAAAAGCGTTATATGATATTACGAAGGCAGTGAAAGCAAAAGCAAAACAGCCGATCATCATGAAGTTAAGCCCGAATGTCACAGATATCACAGAGATGGCAAAAGCTGCAGTTGATGCAGGAAGTGATGCTCTTTCTTTGATTAATACATTAACAGGAATGAAGATCGATATTGAAAGAAGAGATTTTGTGCTTGCCAATAAGACAGGTGGGATGTCCGGACCAGCGATCAAACCAGTTGCTGTCCGTATGGTATATCAGGTTGCTAACGCTGTGGATGTGCCAATTATCGGTATGGGTGGAATCTCAACAGCTGAGGATGCATTAGAGTTTATCATGGCTGGTGCAACAGCGGTATCAGTAGGAACAGCAAACTTTATCAATCCTGCAACGACACTTGAAGTTGTTGATGGAATCAAAACTTACATGGAAAGACATCAGATTAATGATATTAACGAATTGATCGGATGTGTCAAATAGATAATAAAAGGAGGATGAGGGTATGAATATTTTATTTTTCCTGACTCCGAAAAGTGAGGTTGCCTATATCCCTGCCAATGAAAGTTTAAGGCAGGCATTTGAAAAACTAAAATATCATGGATATTCAGCAGTGCCGACATTAACTGATGATGGTAAATACGCAGGAACGATCACAGAAGGTGATGTATTGCGCGCTATGGAATCTATGTGCCATTGGAATATATCAGAAGCTGAGAAAGTCAAACTAATGGATGTAAAGAGAAAGAGAAACATTCAGGCAGTGACGATCAGCACAGATATGGATGATCTTGTCGATGTGATCACAGATCAGAATTTTGTTCCGGTCATTGATGATCAGGAGAAATTTATCGGGATCGTGACAAGAAAAGATGTGATTCGTTTTTATTATGACGAATACCGCAAATTAGCAAAGAATGAATAAGATGGAGGTTTAGATAGAAGATGGAACAGTATAAGAGAGAGTTTATCGAATTTATGGTAGAAAGCGATGTATTAAAATTTGGAGAATTTACATTAAAGAGTGGAAGAAAATCTCCATTTTTCATGAATGCAGGAGCTTATGTGACAGGATCTCAGTTAAAGAGACTTGGAGAATATTATGCAAAAGCAATCCATAGTACTTATGGAGATGATTTTGATGTGTTATTCGGACCTGCATACAAAGGAATTCCATTAGGAGTTGTAACAGCGATCGCATACAGCGAATTATATGGAAAAGAAGTTCGTTATTGTTCTGATCGTAAGGAAGCAAAAGATCATGGTGCAGATAAAGGAAACTTCCTTGGAAGCGAATTAAAAGACGGTGACCGCGTGATCATGATCGAAGATGTTACAACATCTGGTAAATCCATGGAAGAGACAGTTCCAAAAGTAAAAGGAGCAGCAAACGTAGAGATCGTTGGATTAATGGTATCCTTAAACCGTATGGAAATCGGTAAAGGCGGAGAAAAATGTGCACTGGATGAAGTGAAAGAATTATATGGATTTGATACAGCAGCGATCGTTGATATGGAAGAAGTTGTAGAATGTTTATATAACAAAGAATGTAATGGAAAAGTTGTGATTGATGATACATTAAAAGCAGCAATTGATGCATACTATGAACAGTATGGTGCAAAACATTAAGGATGGTTCTTGTGACGGTTGAGAAAAAGAAGTTAGCCAGACGAGGAATAAAAGTTATATTTTATCTTTATATCATAGTTATATTTTATTTTGTATTATTGAGTGAACGATATGGGAGGGATACAGGATATGATACCTCCCATGTGAACTTAGTTTTATTCAAAGAAATCAACAGGTTCTGGACATACAGACATCTTTTGTCCACCGAAGCAGTGGTCACAAATCTGTTTGGAAATATTTTTGCATTCAGTCCATTTGGTTTTATGATCCCGATCGTGATCAATAAGAAAAAGGCATTTTTTCGTGCAGTGTTTGCAACTTCCTTTTTTAGTTTAGTGATCGAGACAAGTCAATTGATCATGAAAGTAGGGGTATTTGATGTAGATGATCTTCTGATGAATACGGTTGGTGGATTGATCGGGTATATGATATACAGGGTCGTAGTAGCAGTATATGATTTATATAACAGAAAGAGGGCGGCAAAATGAAGAGAAACAAAAGAAAAACATTTGCATATCGTCCATCTGACAAGATTATTTCACGGGAATCAATTGTTTCTGTGATTTTAGGAGCAGCAGGGATCATTGGATATTACCTGCTGCTTTTCGGTTCCATAAAGACAGGAGGAACAAGCAGTCCATTAAGTGGAGCTGGAGGATGGATCTTGCTGGTAGTATCAGCTATAGGATTATATTTTGGAATACAAAGTATGAAAGATACCGCAGCAGTGATGAAATGGAAGATTATTGGATGTACTTGCAACGGAATTGTGCTGGCAGTATCTGTGATCATTTTTGTGATTGGAATAATTGCAATGATCTAAGTAAAGAAAGGAAGAGATGACTTGAATACAATGTTATCAGAAAGACATGAATTAAATAAGATCGCACTGTTAGAATTAAAGAAAGATGTAGAAGAAACAAGAGAATTTTCTTCATATTTTTCTAAAATGGCAGATCTTTTATTATATGTAAATGAGATTTACGATACCAAAGAGAGGACATTAGAACAGTTAAAACAGTGGAATAGAATATGGTATGAAGAGATCAGCCAGGAACAATATGCACATAGTTTTGGGAATCCAGAATTTTGTACAGAAAAGTTTGGAAAAGAGTATGGTCAGATCTTCGCATTTTTATATGCAGAGATGCGCAGTGGATTTATCTATGCGATCGAAGGAAGACTGTTTGACCTTGTGATCAACAATGAATTGTTCTTGGAAATCAGCAATTTATTTTTATCAGGAGAAGAACATCCGCAGAAGATCAAGCATATTGTTTTTGATCATATGAGAGATTACAGCGAGGATGTTTTTGAGTACAGAATCAGAGAACAGTTAGACCCAGAACTTGATTTTGCAACAAAGATCGTGATGGAATCTGATCTCAGTGATCCAGATATTTTGTATCAATATGGAGAATATATTTCCGAAAATGAAATTGATACTTTAAAGTTTTTAAATAAATTGCCACAAGAAGAGATCACAGCAATGGCCAAAACATATGTTGATGGATTTCATGAAGGATTTATCATCAATAACATTGATATGAGTCCAAAACGAAGTGTTAATATCCGTTATACGATCGGATTTGAACCAGTTGTCAGAGAGGCAGTTCGTTTATTCTCAGAAATTGGGCTTGCACCGATCATCTATAGAAGTGGCGTATCTGTTTTAACACGAGGACTTCATAAGATTGGTTATGTTTCATCTTCTCCAAACCCACAGTATGAATATGACCACAGATATGATCAGGCGATATTCTTTGATAATCGTTTTATGAAACATAAATTAGAATGTTATCATAATGCATATGAACATTATAAAGATGAAGCGTATGTGTTTGCTGGACCAGCTTGCATGGAAACATTTGGGGAAATACCTTTTTTACCAGAGAATAAAGAAGAGAATTTAAAATTAAGCAAGAAGCAGCAGGAGCTTTCTGTGGAATTTCAGATGAAAGCCTCAGAGATCATGAATCAATATATCAAACCAGAGCAGAGGAGCTTTACGATCATTTCATATCCAATTCCTGAGATTGGGGATAACTTTGAAGAGATTTTTAAAGAAGTCGTGAAAGTTAATACATTGGATAAAGACAAATACAGACAGATTCAGCAACATTTGATCGATGCCCTGAATCAGGCAGTGGAAGTTCATATCAAAGGAAAAGGAAAGAATAAGACCGACCTATACGTAGCGATGCATGAGATGGATGACCCATCCAAAGAAACGAATTTTGAAAACTGTCTTGCAGATGTCAATATTCCAGTTGGAGAAGTGTTTACCTCACCAAAATTAACAGGGACCAATGGAGTACTGCATGTTGGAGAAGTCTATTTAAATGATCTGAAATTCATTGATCTTGAAATTACTTTTAAAGATGGAATGATTTCTGAATATACATGCAAAAACTTTAAAACAGAGGAAGAAAATAAGGCATTTATCAAAGAGAATCTCTTATATAACAGAGATACGCTCCCAATGGGCGAGTTTGCGATCGGAACAAACACAACAGCATATGTGATGGCGAAGACATATGATATCTTATATCAGCTTCCAATCCTGATCGTTGAGAAGATGGGACCTCATTTTGCAGTGGGAGATACTTGCTACAGTCATTGTGAAGAAACTGAAGTTCACAATCCAGATGGCAAAGAAATTGTTGCAAAATATAATGAATGCTCCAAAGAAGGCGAGTATTTCCAGTGTCACACAGATATTACGATTCCATATGAAGAACTGGATTCTATTTGTGCGATCACCCTTGGCGGAGATGAGATTTTACTGATCAAAGATGGTAAATTTGTACTTTCTGGTACAGAAACATTAAATGAACCATTGACGGAAATCGGTTAAATCAGTACAATGATAAGAAAGATAAAATCCTGAAAGGGAAGTTTTTGTTAATTTCATAAGATAAGGAGAAAGAACATGGCAAAAGTAGCAATTGTAATGGGCAGCGATTCTGATATGCCTATCATGAAAAAAGCAGCAGAGTTTTTAGATCAGATGGGGATCGATTTTGAGATGACGATCATTTCCGCACACAGAGAACCAGATATTTTCTTTGAGTGGGCAAAAGGTGCGAAGGACCGTGGAGTGAAAGTGATCATTGCAGGTGCTGGAAAGGCAGCACATCTTCCAGGTATGTGTGCAGCTTTATTCCCAATGCCAGTTATCGGTATTCCGATGAAGACTTCCGACCTCGGTGGTGTTGATTCTTTATATTCTATCGTACAGATGCCATCTGGAATACCAGTAGCGACTGTAGCGATCAATGGAGGACTTAATGCAGGAATCCTTGCAGCGAAGATCCTTGCAACATCAGACGAGAAATTACTTGAGAAATTAGAAGCTTACAGCGAAGAGATGAAACAGTCAGTTGTAGAGAAAGCAGAGAAACTTGACAAAGTTGGATACAAAAATTATGAATAAGAAGATTCTTGCAGCGTTTTTATGCGTATGTATGGTTGTAGTTACAGGAAGTTTTCCAGTAAGTGCAGCAAAAACAAAGAAGACATACAAGATTGCAATTGATGCAGGACACCAGGGAAAGGGAAACAGTAAGACAGAACCTATCGGACCGGGCGCGAAGATGCGTAAACCCAAAGTAGCATACGGAACGCAGGGAGTCAAAACGAAAGTACCAGAATCCAAATTAACTCTGCAGATTGCATTAAAGCTTGAGAAAGAGTTAAAGAAACGCGGTTATGATGTGTATATGATAAGAAGAAAACAGAATGTAAACATTAGCAATAAGCAAAGAGCGATCCGTGCAAATAAAAGTGGTGCTGATATCTGTATCAGACTACATGCGGATGCAGCATCAGCGAATGTTGGTGGTGTTTCTGTGCTATACCCATCACGGCAGAATCCTTATGTAGCAAAATTAAGCAAGAAGAGTAAAAAACTCTCAAAGAATATACTGGACAGTTATTGTAAGTCAACCAAATTCAAGAAACGTGGTTTATCAAAACGTGACGATCTTACAGGAACAAACTGGAGTAAGATTCCAGTGGCACTGATAGAGATGGGATTTATGACAAATAAGACCGAAGATAAACAGATGCAGAAGAAGCAGACACAGAAGAAGATGGTAGACGGCATTGCAAATGGTATTGATCAATATTTTAAATAATCAGGAGGAGAAGTAACAATGGATTACAAGAAAGCAGGCGTGGATATTGAAGCAGGATACAAATCTGTAGAACTGATGAAAGAACACGTAAAGAGAACCATGAGAGAAGAGGTACTTGGTGGATTAGGAGGATTTTCCGGAGCATTTTCTTTAAAGAAGATCAAAGATATGGATGATCCAGTCTTACTTTCAGGAACTGATGGATGTGGAACAAAAGTAAAACTTGCAATGATCCTTGATAAACATGATACGATCGGTATCGATGCAGTTGCTATGTGTGTAAATGATATTGCATGTGCAGGAGGAGAACCTCTGTTCTTCTTAGACTATATTGCCTGCGGTAAAAACTATCCTGAAAAGATCGCTGAGATCGTAAGCGGTGTAGCAGAAGGATGTGTACAGTCAGATGCAGCCTTGATCGGTGGAGAGACAGCAGAACATCCAGGACTTATGCCAGAAGAAGACTATGACCTTGCAGGATTTGCAGTTGGTGTATGTGACAGAAAAGACCTGATTACAGGAGAAAACTTAAAAGATGGAGATGTCTTGATCGGTATGGCATCTACAGGAGTTCACAGCAACGGATTCTCTTTAGTAAGAAAAGTATTTGATATGAGTAAAGAATCTTTAAATACATATTATGATGAATTAGGAAAAACATTAGGAGAAGCATTACTTGCTCCGACAAGAATCTACGTAAAAGCATTAAAGAGTGTGAAAGATGCAGGAGTTACAGTTAAAGCATGCAGTCATATCACAGGTGGTGGATTCTATGAGAATATCCCACGTATGCTTCCAGAAGGAATGAAAGCAGTTGTGAAGAAAGACAGCTATGAAGTACCAGCAATCTTTAAACTTCTTGCCAAAGAAGGAGATATCGCAGAAGAGATGATGTACAACACATTCAATATGGGACTTGGAATGGTTGTTGCGGTTGATAAAGAAGATGTTGACAAAACAATGGAAGCAATCAAAGCAGCAGGAGATACACCATATATCGTAGGGCATATGGAAGCTGGAGAAAAAGGAGTTACTTTATGCTAAAAGTGGCAGTACTTGTTTCCGGAGGAGGAACAAACCTTCAGGCTATTATCGATGGAATCGAGAATGGAAGCATTACAAATGCGAAGATTGATGTTGTGATCAGCAATAATAAGAATGCATATGCACTTGAGCGTGCGAAGAAACATGATATCGAAGCAGTTGCACTTTCTCCCAAAGATTTTGAGACAAGAGATTTATTTAACGAAGCATTGTATAACGAGCTTGTAGACCGTAAGATTGATCTGATCGTTCTTGCGGGATGCTTGGTTGTGATTCCGGAGAAGATCATTCATGAATTTGAAAACAGGATCATCAATATTCACCCATCATTGATCCCATCATTTTGCGGAACAGGCTATTATGGATTGAAGGTTCATGAGAAAGCCTTGGCAAGGGGAGTTAAAGTTTCTGGAGCAACCGTTCATTTTGTCGATGAAGGAACGGATACAGGTCCGATCATTGCCCAGAAGGCAGTAGAGATCAAACAGGGAGATACTCCAGAAGTTCTTCAGCGAAGAATTATGGAGCAGGCAGAATGGGTTATTATGCCGAAAGCCATTGATGACATTGCTAATGGAAGGATCAAAGTCGAAGAAGGAAAAGTCATTTATCTATAAATCATTCAGATCACGAAAGAAAGGAAATGAAAGATGAAAGTTTTAATCGTAGGAAGCGGTGGAAGAGAACACGCGATCGCATGGTCTGTCGCTAAAAGCCCAAAAGTAGACAAGATTTATTGTGCACCAGGAAATGCAGGAATTGCTGAATTTGCGGAATGTGTAAATATCAAAGCAATGGAATTCGATAAACTGGTTGCATTTGCGAAAGAAAATGCAATTGATCTTACGATCATTGGAATGGATGATCCATTAGTTGGTGGTGTTGTCGATGCATTTGAATCAGAAGGACTGCGTGTTTTTGGACCAAGAAAGAATGCAGCGATCATCGAAGGTTCCAAAGCATTTTCTAAAGATCTGATGAAGAAATATAAGATTCCAACAGCTGCATATGAGAATTTTACAGATCCAGATGAAGCTATCAAATATTTAGAAACAGCTAAGATGCCAATCGTATTAAAAGCGGATGGATTAGCACTTGGAAAAGGTGTATTGATCTGTAATACATTAGAAGAAGCTAAAGAAGGTGTTAAGACATTAATGCTTGACAAACAGTTTGGCGATGCTGGTAATGAAATCGTTATTGAAGAGTTTATGACAGGAAGAGAAGTATCTGTTCTGGCATTCTGTGATGGAAAAACGATCAAATGTATGACATCCGCACAGGACCATAAACGTGCTAAAGATGGAGATCAGGGACTTAACACAGGAGGAATGGGAACATTCTCTCCAAGTCCATTCTACAATGATGAAGTAGAAGCATTCTGTGAAAAATATGTCTATCAGTCAACGATCGATGCGATGGCTTCTGAGGGAAGACCATTTACAGGAATCTTATTTACAGGATTGATGATCACAGAAGACGGACCAAAAGTCTTAGAATACAATGCACGTTTTGGAGATCCAGAAGCACAGGTTGTTCTTCCAAGAATGAAGAATGATATCATCGACGTGATGGAAGCCTGCATTGATGGAAAATTATCTGATGTAGAATTGGAATTTGAAGATAATGCAGCAGTATGCGTTGTTTTAGCATCTGACGGATATCCAGAGAAATACGATAAAGGATTCGAAATCAAAGGATTAGATACATTCAAAGACAAAGATGGATATTATGTATTCCACGCTGGAACAAAGTTTGATGGTGATAAGATCGTGACAAATGGAGGACGTGTCTTAGGTGTTGTAGCAAAAGGAGAAAATCTAAAGGCTGCAAGAGCAAATGCTTACAAAGCAACAGAATGGATTGATTTTGCAAACAAATATAAGAGAAATGACATCGGAAAAGCAATTGATGAAGCATAATCTTTAAAGGATGATCATATAAAAAGGATGGCTGAGAAATCAGCCATCCTTTTTGTAGTAGTACACATATATGAAATTACATTGTGATAATTCCAAAAGCATTTGCAACTGAGCTGATCAAAATGATCGCTGCAAAAAGCGGGCACAGATATTTGATCATAAAACAGAAAATCTTCTTGCGGCGAAATGCCTGTCCGTCTTTTTTGATTTCTTCTTCTATTTTATCAACTCCAACAACTTTTGACACCAGAAGGCAGGTTGCGATCGCGGCAATCGGCATCATCACAGAGTTTGTTATGAAATCGAAGAAATCAAGAAATTGCATTCCAAGAATCTTAAAATTCGCAAGAGGTCCATACCCAAGGCAGGAAAGTGTTCCAAGCAGTAACATAACCATTCCCATGAACACAGTTGATTTTTTACGGCTCCAGTGTAGTTCATCTTCGAACGTCGAAACAGCACTTTCTGTCAGTGCGATCGAACTTGTCACAGCTGCAAACAGTACTAATAAGAAAAATACAACACCGATCGCAGTTCCAAATCCCATGTTTGCAAAAACTTTCGGGATTGTGATAAACATTAAGGCAGGTCCAGACTTTAATGTTTCGGCATTACCGCCAGAGAAAGCAAAAACAGCAGGAATGATCATAAGTCCAGCCATGATCGCGATCGCAGTATCAAAAATCTCAACATTCTCTGTAGATTTTTCAATGGAAGTATCTTTCTTCATATAAGAACCAAATGTGATCAATATTCCCATTGCAATGGATAAAGAATAAAACATCTGTCCCATTGCAGATACAACGGTCATCCATGAAAAATGATCAAAGTTTGGCACAAGAAAGTATTTTACCCCTTCAATAGCACCTGGTCTGGTTACAGAATACACAGCGATGATCAGTGATAAAACGATCAGGATCGGCATCATAAATTTTGATACACGCTCAATTCCATTTCGTACACCGGCGTAAATGATACCAAGTGTAAATAATGTAAAAATGATAAAACAGATTTCTGTAGACCACCCATTGGAAATAAATGTCGTAAAATAAGCATCGCCAGCTAAAGTTTTACTATGTCCGGCAAAATATTCAATCAGGTATTTGATCACCCATCCACCGATCACAGAATAATAAGGAACGATGAGGATCGGAATGATTGCATTGATCCAACCACCAATAGATATAAAACGTGAGTTTCCAAAGCTTTCAAATGCTCCAACAGGGCTTTTTCTTGTCATGCGTCCAAGAGAAGTCTCCGCCATGATCAAGGTGTAACCGAAGGTCAGTGCAAGTATGATATAAACAAGTAAAAAGATTCCACCGCCATATTTAGCAGCGAGATATGGAAATCTCCAGATGTTTCCAAGCCCTACGGAAGCACCAGCAGCTGATAATACAAAGCCAAGCTTTCCAGAGAAAGTGCTTCTTTTGTGTTTCTTCATTATAAATTGTCTCCTTTAACTAATGTTTCCATACGCATTGAGCGTATCTGAATCAGTTTAACACAGCAGCAGGAAAAAAGCAAAGAAACTGATAAAAATATTGTATGGAAAATATTACATATGTATGCCATAGAAAGACAAGTGTTTTTGTATAGTGTGCTGAAAGTGACTGATTATTAAAAAAAATACTTGCAAATATCAGAATCATCATATAAAGTAAATATTGCGGATAAGAAAAATAAACATAGGCATTTCTTTCTGATGAACAAAAAGAAATGAACTCTGGAGAGTCTCATAAGTGAGCGCCGAAGGTGTACAGTTTCTATTAGGAAACTAATCTCTCAGGCAAAAGGACAGAGCTTTATAAGCAATGTATTCGATACTCTTTAGAGCTGATTTAATCAGCTCTTTTTTGTATACTCAGATATGCAAAAATCAAGCTGTTCAAGGTTACATTCGCAAAGATCTATTTTTGGAGGAATGAAAAATGTTAAACACGCTAAACGATGTACTAAACAACGTCGACAATTTTATCTGGGGGATGCCCCTTATCATCTTGATCCTTTTTACAGGAATCTTATTGACAGTCAGGCTTCGAGGACTACAGATCAGACATCTTGGAAAGGCACTACATTATGTATTTCATAATGAAGATGATGGAGAAGGAGAAGTTACAAGTTTTGGTGCATTATGTACGGCACTTTCAGCAACGATCGGAACTGGTAATATCGTAGGATGTGCGACAGCAATCGTTGCAGGTGGACCAGGAGCATTATTCTGGATGTGGCTTGCAGCCTTTTTTGGAATGGCAACAAAATATGCTGAAGGAATGTTAGCGGTTAAGTATAGAGTGATCGCAGAAGATGGTCACACACTTGGCGGACCATTCTATTACATTGAAAAAGGAATGGGTAAGAATTTTAAATGGCTTGCAAAATTGTTCTGTGTATTTGGAACAATGGTAGGTTTGTTTGGAATCGGAACGTTTACACAGGTAAATGGAATCACATCAGCAGTGAATAACTTCTTTGACCCATCCAATGTACATACGATCAGCTTATTTGGAATGAATTATTCTATTAGCGTTGTTGTAGCAGGAATTATCGTAACAATCTGTGCAGGACTTGTTATCATTGGAGGAATCAAGAGAATCTCTAAGGTATCAGAGGTTATCGTGCCATTTATGGCAGTGACATATATTGGTGTCTGTCTGATCATTGTATTCACACATTTACCACAGGTACCAGCAGCATTTGCTGAGATCGTACAGTCAGCATTTGGACTAAAAGCAGTTGCAGGCGGAGCAATCGGAGCTATGACAGTTGCAATGCAGAAAGGTATTGCAAGAGGAATCTTCTCTAACGAAGCAGGACTTGGATCAGCGCCGATCGCAGCGGCAGCAGCTCAGACAAATGAACCAGTACGTCAGGGACTTGTATCTATGACAGGAACATTTATTGATACGATCATCGTATGTACAATGACAGGACTTGCAATCGTTATGACAGGTGCATGGGATATGGGACTTGAAGGAGTTGCAGTCACAACAAAGGCATTTGCATTAGGACTTCCATTCCCTGCAAAAGCATCAGCATTTGTATTAATGATGTGTCTGGTATTCTTTGCATTTACAACAATTCTTGGATGGGCATATTATAGTGAAAGATGTCTGGAATACCTGGTAAATGGAAAGAAATTCGTTATCACAGCGTTCAAATGGTTTTATATTTTAGCAGTATTTATTGGACCATTTATGACAGTTAGTGCTGTATGGACTATTGCGGATATCTGTAATGGATTAATGGCATTCCCGAACCTTGTAGCACTGCTTGCGTTGAACGGAGATGTTGTATCTGAGACAAGAGGATATCTTGAAAGAGTTGGTATTGTGAAAACAACAGTAGGAGAAGCATAAAGAAAATATTGCTTTACTTTAACACTCTGATATAGTATAGTGGAACTATAAGATCAGAAAGGGAGTAAATGCTAATGAGCAAGAAAATCAAGACAGAAGCGGCAAAAAGATTATTTCAGGCAGTACTGACATTAGAGACAGAAGAAGAATGTTTTACATTTTTTGAAGATCTTTGTACAGTAAATGAATTAGAATCGTTAGCTCAGAGATTTGAGGTGGCTTCGATGTTATATGATAAGCATACATACTTAGAAGTTGCAGATAAGACAGGTGCTTCCACGGCAACCATCAGCCGAGTGAATCGTTCATTGAATTATGGAAGTGATGGCTATGATATGGTATTTAAACGAATGAAGAAATAGGCAGATGCCTATTTCAGACTGTAGACAAACTAGGTGCTGGGATCATCCCAGCACCATTTTTTCCTTTA